>BNJT01001491.1_pt1 | contig 287599 bp, 441 predicted proteins | sample 8540491 | NCBI WGS metagenome assembly BNJT01 (sample SAMD00202455, study PRJDB9452) | human saliva metagenome | host: Homo sapiens | reverse complement strand
GTCCCATACCTACACATTCAACACGAGGAATATCAATATTTTCACCGGATCGCGGTAGTTAACATTACCAATTCTTCCACCTACGCACTTTAAGCATTTAACAGCGGGAGAGAAGGTCTCAACGCCGCCGCCTGCGATGATTATCTTGTCTACGCCCTTGCCATCAGTCAGTTTAAGTACCTGCTCATCGATGGTGCCATTCTTATAGCTGATAAAGTCTGGCAACCTTTCAGCCCTTTGCTGCATCAACACATACCTGTCTTGTACCAACAGCAATGATTCTTGAAGCACCACGAAGGTTTGCACCTGCAACTGACATAAGACCTACAGGACCGATACCAATAACAAGAACAGTATCACCATACTGAACATCTGCAAGCTCAGCTCCATAAGGAGCCTGTAGGTACCATATCTGAGAAACATACAAGCATCAACTGTATTTATGTTGCTAGGAAGATGAGCAGGTTTCCATCTGCATCATTTACATGGAAAAACTCGAGAATACACCATCCTTAAAGTTTGAGAACTGTAGCAAACATACCGCCAGAGTGCATTGAGAAGCCCGCCTGAGCCTCGAGTGAGTTCCAGTCAGGTGTAATAGCAGTACGAGAAACTCTGTCGCCAGGCTTGAAATCTTTAACTAATTCACCGACCTCAACAACCTCAGCACAGCCCTCATCATCTGAATCATGTTATGTCTTTCTCCGATAGCACCCTCCCAAAGTGTGTGTACATCAAGTACAGATTACCAGTGCAAGTGGTTTACAGATGGCATCAAGAGGACCGCATTTAGGTCTCTCTTTCTCAATCAGCCCTGACTCTCCGATTTTAACATTGTAACCCTTCATCTGGTTCTCCTTTCAAATTGTATTTGAAATTTAATATAAGTTATGATGTGGTGTCAAAGTATTTGACACCCAGTGATAGGATTGCTACAGCACAGCTAGCAATCCTGCAATATTCGTAATCAGCTCATACAAAAATGGCTGCTTACTCATATTTTTGCGTGTCAAAAGTTAATAGATTCTCTTGCAAGCAAGCTTGCATCAATTTCTATACTTTTGACACTTGTATCTAAGTTATGTGAATATTATAACAGTTTGTTAAAAATATCAATAAAATTTTGAAAAACTTATAGTATTTTTGCAAAATTATTCAATCTAATAGGATAATGTAATAAGTCGGGTTTTCGACACTTTAAAACTACATAAAACTCTATAAACCGCAGAAATGCGGTATAATCAAATTTCTTAAATTTATTCGTTGTATGGTGTTGTATTCTTATTAAAAGTGTGATATAATAGATGCATGAAACTATGGTATGATAAAAATCCAAGGATCCAACCTACTTTATACAACTTGGTATCCGTAACGGAAAGAAAACAACAACAAAAATGTAGCACGTATTGGAAAGCATTCTGAGCTTCTAAAAGATTACCGACGACCCACTTGCATACGCAAAGGACGAGGGTTAATAAATATAATGAGGGTTTATAGAAAGGAAAACAAGGTATCTTTAGAGATTAAGGTTGATTTTGCCGAAAAAAATAAAGTCTTCAAGCTCAACCTGTTCATAGAGCACCCTTTTTAAATATTGGCTACCTTTTCCTTCAAAAGTTTTATAAGGATCTTGAGATTGCATCTTTTTTTGAAACGGTTACTGCTGATATGAAAAACGAGTTTGACCCAAACCTGGTTAACCGCTTTCTTACCTGCTCACGCATTCTTGAGCCTGATTCAAAACTCGGAACACATCAGAACCTTAGCAGGTATTATGAAAAGCCTGATTTTGACTATGTGCATATTCTTCGCACCATGGATATTTTTAGAGGAGCATTATGATGAGTATATCAGCCATCTTTATGAAAAAGCTGTAAGATTGTGAAAAGGGATACATCGGTCTGCTTCTATGACTGCTCAAACTATTACTTTGAAACCGAAACTGATGATGAGGATTATGTAGACGAGGTAACCGGTGAGTTTATAAAGGGGCTTAGAAAATATGGTCCAAGCAAAGAACACCGCCCTAATCCTATTGCGCAGATGGGTCTGTTTATGGATAGAGACGGAATCCCTTTGTCCATCTGTATTACATCAGGTTCTGACAATGAGCAGACTACAGCTATACCACTTGAAAGCCAAACTGACAAAGATGTTTAAGGGTAAAAATTCATTTACTGTGCAGACGCAGGACTTGGTTCGTTGAACATACGCAGCTTTAATTCTATGGGTGGAAGGGCTTTTATTGTAACCCAGTCAATTAAAAAGCTGTCTGAACAACAAGCAGGCCGTGTTAGCGACTGTGATTACCGCCTGCTGTCAGCTGATAAAGCCAGCAAGCATAAACTCTATGAAGAGCTTTGACAGGTTTGATGATATAAAGCCTGTATAACGACAGAATATATAAGATTATTCCTGCTGATAAAGCTTTTTGATTTGGGGCTTTATGAGGAAAGGTATGTAAAAACGGTGCAGTTAAGAAAGTGAAATCAAAAGCGGTAATTCCTCAAAAATATTATCGTTTCATTTTTCAAGAAAAAATGATGGAATATCAGAGAAATATAAGGAACCGTCAGATTGAACGTGCAAAACTTCTAAAAATATTGACCCCGAAACCTATAAGAAGGTCAAATGATGTAACACGCTTTTATTAAGCGTATATCAAAGGTCAAAATCAGGGAGAAAATGTTACTGATACATATATACTTGACCAGTCAGTTGATTGATGAGGAAGAAAAATTTGACAGCTTCTACGCTGTTGCAACAAACCTGGAGGATTCAGCAAAAGACATACTGGCAGTAGCGAAAACCGCTACAAGATTGAAAGACTGTTTCCGTGTAATGAAAACAAATTTATCCGCACGCCCTGTTTTCCATCAGAAACGAAACAGAATAATTGCACATTTTATGATTTGTTACACAGCCTTGCTAATCTACCGTCTTCTTGAGAAGAAGCTTGATAATTATGGCACACATTTTTACAATGAGAACACAATAGAAACGCTAAAAATATGAATGTGGCTAATCTGGAGGATATGTGCTATGTGTCAACCTACACAAGCTCAGATTTGTGTACTGCTCTAAATGCCATTACCGGCCTTGGATTAGATAAAAATACTATGAACCAAAAGAATTAAATAAAAATTAGAAATATTTTGAAGTAGCATTTCCATACAACGTTTTTTAGTTATAGAAAGTGGCGTAAACCCAGTGAGATACAAGGGTTACCGCCACTTTATTCTTACAAGTGTCGAAAATGGGATTATAACAGTTTTGTTAAAAATATCAATAAAAAAATTTTGACTTATAGTATTTTTGCAAAAATTATTCAATCTAATAGGATAATGTAATAAGTGTTTAATTAATGAGAAATATTTTGTAGAATATCTGCGGATAATATCTTTATACAGTCTTAAAAAGTAAAATAGTATAGTGACAGGATATTGACCTTTATGAGCAATTTGAATTAAAATGGTGTAGGTGAGAAAGAAAACTGTTTTGCTATGAGTTAGTAAAATCGGAATGAGCATACTTTATACTTTTTGACACTTGTATCTTAAATATAATGAGTTGATTGGAGTAAATATAAAATGAGAAACAATATTGAGGATATTACAAAATTTATCTTCATAAAAGGATGAACCGGAGAAAGCTGATATAATCTTCATTCCGGGTTCATCTAACTGGGATTCTTGCTGAAACTGCAGCAAGGCTGTATAAAGAGGGCAAGGCAGGTAAGATTATGCCTTCAGGTATGTATTTTTATCAGTTTGGCGGATTTATGAATGAAAAGGGTAACTGATGAGAGATATAAGGGTGTTTACAGGACAGAGGCAGAGTTCTTAGCATCAGTTCTTATAAAAACGGCGTGCCTGAGGGAAGATGTGATTAAGGAAGAAAAGGGCTACAAATACTTATGAGAACGCTATCTTTTTCAAAGGGCTATTACTTGAAATGGGGCTTGATATCAAATCAGCAATAATTTGCCCACAAGCCTTTCATGCAGAGGAGGGCGCTTTATGACCTACTCGCATTTATTTCCTGATACTAAGCTATATGTAGTCCCCACCAGCACTCAAACATAACCTCAGATAACTGGTACAATACAGAAGGGGAAGACAGGTAGTACTCGGAGAGCTTAGAAAATGTGGTGAATATTTCGAAAATTACATAAAAGATATAAAGCTTATCACAATCAGAGTGATGTTCCAGTGTTCTTTAATGAGAACATAGGTATTTTTGCTCAAATTTCAGTTGCAATAATTGTCTTGATTAGATAAGATAGTATTAAGTGGGTAATTGCAATAGCAGGTAACAATAAGTATTTTACAAGATAGTTAAATGATATTTCCAGAGTATAATAGACTGGCAAACGGATTATTTATCATTATACAAAGAGTAAGTACGTGTTTTAAGGTTACTAAGATAATAATAGGAGGTACTGATGGTTACAGGTAGTAAGTTTAAGTTCTCTGAAGAGTACAAGATTAAAAAGTGAGCTGACCATATCTACAAAGCTTGGTTTATCAGATGCTCCGCTTACTTACTTCAGGCTGGGTAGGGGAACTGATATAAGCAAGGAGAGTTATGACTGTCCTGTACTTTACATTGGTACAGACGGCAGTGGAAGATTTCATCTTAATGATAATGATGAAGTAAAAATGTCCGGAAATGATATACTTTATGTAGCACCTAGAAACCTTATGCGGTATGTCTGCAGGAACCGAGGGCGGACTTGCATATATAGAGATTTTATTAGAAAAGGAGATTAATATGAATAGTGCATTAAAAGGCAGGGAGAAGTAACCAAATTAAAGAACTTACTTGACTACGAGAAGGAAGCATCACAAATCTTGACCTCATCGGACAGGACAATCTTAAGTTTATGATAATGGCTTTATGATGAAAGGCTGCTACCTCTCAGAACACCGTGCTCCGGGCGAGGCTATAGTGTTTGCCCTTGAAGGAAAGGAATAATAAACTACGAGGGTACTGACTATGAGGTAAATGAAGGCGATAACTGGAATTTGATAAAAATGCCCTTCACAGTGTAAAAGCAGTCGGAAGATTCAAGATGGCACTTTTGCTTGTAAAATAATGGTTTATAAGCAGCGACAGTTTTCCTTATGGAGGCTGTCGTTTTTATCATTATATGAAATTCCTCTGGAATCTCTTGTGACACTCTGTGCGAGGATCTTGTATAAATTTACAGTATATATTTTCTATATGCAGATTCGCTAATCTACTTAAAGTAGGCATTTATGTTAATTGAAAAAAACAAAGAAGTATAGTGGTTAGTGTGGATTTTAAGTTGTGTTTAGAGTATAATTAAGGAAGTATTTTATGAGTTGCTAATAGGAGATATATATATGGATAATAATTATTTGTTATATCATGGAAGTAATGTTATAGTTGTAAAATCCGAGAATATTAATTAATAGTCATTATAAGGATTTTTGGCTATGGGTTTTATTGTACCAATATAGAAAAACAAGCAAAGAGGTGGGCAATAACAAAACCTGGTAAGTCGTACATTAATAAGTATCTTTATCAGGAAAATTCCAGCTTAGAATCACTTGTATTTGAGACTATGACTGAAGAATGGCTGGAATTTGTTGTAAACTACCGCCTAGGTAAGAACATAAATTTGATATTGTAGAAGGACCGATGGCAGACGATCGGATTTGGGACTATGTAAGAAGATTATATTGCTGAAAATATATCAAAAGCAGCATTTTGGGAACTTGTTAAATTTAAGTATCCAACCCATCAAATAGTATTTTCTACTGAAGAAGCACTTAAAACTCTTAAGTTTGAAGGGAGTGAGCAACTATGACGAATATATATTTTCATGATGAAGAAATTACAAGAGATGATGTTAAATTTATCTGTTATATGATAGAGGCGTGTGGCAAGAAAGGCTGCACCATAGTTATGTGGTGAATAAACTGGGAAAGGAAAACCTGAACCATCTTATAAGTGTAGCTAATGTGTTGCACTGCAAAAATCCTCTTGATGTAGAAGATGAATGGATTGATGAGTACCAATTAGAAGAAGGTAACCTGGATATAACTGATGTTGATTATGATTTGGTAGATACTATACCTACAGCTCTCCAGATGGGAAAAGGTATACGAAAGACTTATTCACGATACTTCTATGTCTAAATGAAACAGAAGTAGAGGGAATTATAAAGGGTACTCTAATGATGAGATTTGTGAGAAGATAGATAATTATAACTGTAGTGCATACTATGAACCCTCTTATGTAATTGCGAGGGCATATTATCAAGGGTACAGGTTTTAAGTAGGAATAGTTTGAATAGAATTATAATGTGAGGGGATAGATAAATGACAGATGTAGAACAGAGAGAGAAGCAGCGAGGCAGTTTGTAAACAAAGTGGAATAATGAAATGAAGAAGAAGATGCCCGTTTCATGCACTGGCTGGATTTCTTGGGAAATGTAATGGGAATAACACATCCAGCACAGACTATGAATGGTGCGAGGTTGTAGTGAGATGGTAATACCATTGATGTTTATATTCCTGAAACCAGTTCTTATAGAACAAAAAGTTTTGGAATAGGACTGGATAGGATACATAATTCAGGCAGTATTGAACTCACTCCTTATGAACAGGCCAAAGATATAATGATAATCTTCCATACGAAGAAAACAGCTCGCTGGATTATTATATCAAATTTTGCTGAAATTTGGATCTATGACATGAGATGTGCAAGTACCTAAACCCTAATAAAGACAATGCTGGATTTGAGCTTCAGGAAAATATCCGATGCTGGATTTTATGGTAAAGAAAAGTAGAGCAACTCTCACATAGATGGAAATTTCCTTAAAAGCAAGGAGATATTGTTGGACTGTTATATAGTGCTTTTTATGAAACAATATGAGAATCCGGAAGGAAAGTCCGGAAACCTTAAAAAGCTTGAATGTACTCTGTGTAAGACTTGTATTCTGCCTTTATGCTAAAGAAGATGCGAGGCATATTTGGAAGAAGAAATATGTTTCCATGAGTTATCTTGCAAACTATGATTACCCATCGCTGAAATGCCCTAATTGACCTGTTTAAAAGATTGCTTGATCAAAGGGTAGAAGATAGGGATCCTTACACTCATACCTGAACATGGCAGAAATTTCCTTACGTAAAATGGTGGTCTTTGCCAGTGAGAAATATTGAAATATAATGTTTGCAGATGAAATTAAAATTTGCTGATTGGTAAAAGGAGGCAAGCGAAGAATTTGATTGGTCTGCTATAAAGCCCTACAATATTTGGAGCTGTGTTCGAGATCTACCTTAAATCCTGAAACAAGAAAGAAACCGGCGCATACTCTACCTCTATTGAGAATATCCATGGGTAATAGACCCACTGCTTAGATGAATTAAAGAAAGAACTTGATGAGATAAAAAGAATATACTGTAATTAAAACAGAGTTCGATTGTTAAAAGATTATCAGGATAAGCTCGCATCTCTTAAATTCTTGAGATCCTGCAGCGGAAGTGGAAATTTCACTTTACAGAAAGCTTGCATTTCTATCCGCCGTCTTGAAAATGAGGTAATCCGCACTCTTCAAGTGGTCAGTGATGATGGAGGCAGTAAATCCCTATCAAAGTCTCAATTAGTCCAGTTTTATGAATGAGGCAGTGATTTTGCTGCTTAACAGTTGCAAAGAGCAGCCCTATGGACAACAGAAAGCTTTAAGATGATAGAAAAGAGACAGAAAACATTATGCTTATAAATCATGACTTATCTACACTAAGACAAATGCAAACATTGATGCAAACGCACTTAGAATTGATTGGAATGATGTTATACCTGCAGAAGAGCTTAGGTATATAATGGGTAATCCGCCGTTTTGTAGGTGGAATGTACATAGACTACGAACCAAAGGAAGAAGTTAAAGAAGTATTTGAAGAAGTCAAAGGTGTAGGAGGAAATTTGACTATGTTTGTGCTTGGTATAAATTAGCACAGCAGTACATTAAAGAATGCAAAATTAATCATGCTTTTGTATCTACAAATAGTATATGTCAAGGTGAACAGGTTACAACTTTTGGAAGAGTTTATATGATAGATTTAAAGTTATGATAAATTTTGCATGCCACAACTTTTGAATGGGATAGTGAAGCTAATGCCAAAGCTAAAGGTTCATTGCATAATTGTTGGTTTTTCGACATATGAGAATACTGATAGAATTATATGCACCTAATGGGGAAGATTAGACTTGGTAATAACAGTACTCCGTACTTAACAGATGGAAATATCGTTTTTATAGAAGCACATTCAAATCCAATATGTAATGTATCTCATATATGCGGTTTTGGAAGCACATGCCTCCCGACAGTGGTGGTGGTTTGTGATGACGCCTGAGGACAGAGCTTATATATATAGAGCCTATCGCAGCAAAATGGATACATAAATATGCAGGTGCAACTGAATTTCATAACCAACAAAGATTAGAATATTGTTTGTGGCAGTAAATGCGAGACCCGTCAGAAATTTTCCAGTTGTCCTACAGTGAAAAGAAGGATTGAAAGTGTTAAGGATGGAAGCGTCGAGCAAACGCTGGCGGGAACAAGGAAATTTGCAGAAACACCAGACAGTGTTTTGCCAAATTGCACACAACCATCCACAGAATATATAATTGTGCCTAAAACCTCATCGGTAGGAGAGAGATGTTGCCTATAGGCTTCCATCACGCCGATGTAATTGCTGAGTGATTTAGTGTTTCTTATTCCACGAAGCAACCTTATATACAGATTTGGAGTGCTTATGTCTAATATTCGCACAATGCTTGGATGACGTCTAGTTGCGGGTAAGACTAAAAAGTGACTATAGATATTCAAAGACATCGTCTACAACAACTTTCCTTGGCCTGAACCATCTGATGAACAAAGAGAAAAATCAGACAGACAGCACAAAAGGTATATTGGATGCAAGGAAACTTTGTATCCTAATAGCAGCCTTTGCAGATTTATATGATCCTCTTCTAATGCCGGCTGAACTACGCAAAGCACATACGGAGAACGAGTAGAGCTGTGATGGAAACATGGATTTGACAAATACAAGATGTCTGAAGTTGACTGTGTAGCCGAGACTTATGAAAATGTATCAGAAACTGGTGGAGAAACAAAAATAACAAAGGTGATGGTAGTTATTTAATTACCATCTTAACTCAGAATATTTAAGAAATAAACAAAAGATAGATGTGAGAGTGTAATTTTGTTGACACCATATATGACACCACTATATAATATTGTTTAGGAGTTATTAATGTCCAAATGGGAGAAACTTTTTAAAGCTAATTTCTTTGTCAAAGACATATGAGGTTTAATGAGATTACGTAAAAGATTGCAAGACTATGGTTTATGTTATGGATGTGCCAGCGGGAAGCAGCCACTATACTTTTTCGTAAAGTCAGGGAAAGAACCCGATTACGATTCTAAGCATAGACCAATAAAGAGGTATACGTTTGAGTAATGAGCATGGACATAGTTGAGGAGGAAATGTTACATAAAGAAACAATTGATTATTACTTGGATCTTCCATACAAGCTACGAAATCCGTTCCGGATAAGGATGAAGAGACGATATGCGGCGACAGATATCGAGCTTCCGGGCTGTATAACAGTTGGTGATACACTTGAATCAGTTGTTAAGAATGCAGGTGATGCACATGCAGTGGATTGCTGCAGCATTAGAAGAAGGAATTACCATTCCTGAACCTACTTCCTATGATGATTATTCAGGACAATTTAAGTTAAGAGTGCCAAAGAGCCTCGCATAAATTATTGGCTGACCAATCAAAGAGAAGAGGAGTGGCTTACGAACCAGTACTGCGTTTACTTTACTTTCAATGAATAATTCTTCCAACCTTTACAAACACCGCACAATAAGGTAAAAATTACAGAGTAGCGGTAAATAATACAAATATTGAGGTGAAATTTGAAACCAATAGTAGCGATAGTAGGCAGAGCCTAATGTAGGTAAGTCTACACTTTTTTTAATAAACTTGCAGGCAGCGACATATCCATAGTAAAAGGATACACCCGGGTGTAACCAGAGACAGGATATACGCTGATGCAGAGTGAGCTTAACAAAGCCTTTACTATGATAGATACAGGTGGTATCGAGCCTGATACAAGTGACATGATGCTTGCAAATATGCGTGAGCAGGCTGAGATTGCGATAGATACGGCAGATGTAATTATATTTATAACTGATGTTAAGACAGGTCTTGTAGATTCGGACAATCAGGTAGCCCATATGCTTAGAAAGTCCAAAGAAGCCTGTGGTCTTTGGTGGTTAATAAGGTAGATAATCCTGTAAAACAGCAGGCTGATGTCTTTGAATTTTACAACCTTGGTCTTGGTGAGCCATTTCCTATATCATCCGTAAACCAGACAGGTATAGGCGATATGCTTGATGAGGTTATAAAAGCATTTTCCCTGAAGACAGTCCCTGAGGCTGAAGAGGATGAGACTCCAAGGATAGCCATCATAGGTAAGCCGAATGTAGGTAAGTCATCCATAATCAACAGACTGCTTGGAGAAAACAGGGTAATAGTATCTGATATTGCTGGAACTACAAGAGATGCAATTGATACAAGAATCAGAAGAAATGGCAAAAGAATACATAATGATAGATACTGCCGGTATCCGTAGAAAAAGCCGTATTAAGGAAGATATCGAGTATTGTAGCATTGTCCGTACTGTATCAGCAGTAGAAGAGCTGATATAGTTGTTCTCGTAATTGACGCAACCGAAGGGATTACTGAGCAGGATGCTAAAAATAGCGGGAATTGCCCACGAAGCGTGGAAGGAGTAATTGTTGCCCGTAAATAAATAGGGATTTGATTGAAAAGACAGATAAGACCATGAACGAGCATACCAAGAAGCAAAGAAATTTCTCAGCTTATATGCCTTATGCAGAGTTTCTCTTTATATCAGCAGTAAGTGGGCAGAGGCTTAATAAACTCTTTGACCTAATAGATGTGGTTATTCAGTATCATACTTTAAGAGTATCTACAGGTGTGTAATGATATCCTTGCTGGAAGCTGTAGCTATGCAGCAGCCTCCAACAGACAAGGGAAGAGGCTTAAGATATATTATATTAGCAAGTTTCTGTAAAAGCCTCCTACTTTCATAGTTTTTGTAAACAGCAAAAACTAATGCACTATTCTTATACCAGGTATATCGAGAACAAAATAAGGAAGCCTTTGGCTTTACCGGTACTCCACTTCGTTTCATAATCAGAGAAGTGCTGATGATACTACTAAAAATACATTAATAGAATGAAGTATGTTAAGTGCGGTTGTTGTTGTTTTAGGATATTTATTTGGCTAATTTTCCTACAGGAATGATTGTAGGCAAAATGCAATCACATTGATATAAAGGCACGAAGGAAGCGGAAATATTGGATCAACCAATGCTCTGAGAACTCTTGGATTTTTTGAGGGAGGTCTTCCTACCCTGATAGGAGATATCCTTAAGGTAGTTATTCCCTGCCTTTTGGTTAAATATCTCATTTGTCCAGAATCTACAGGATGCAGATGGATTTTTAAGTACTAATTATTATGTGCTTTTATGTGGCTTTGGAGTAGTGCTTGTACAATTTTTCCATCTCACCCTTGGTTTTCATCGGGAAGGGGAATAGCTTCTACAGGCAGTGCATTTTTGGTTTTAATTTTTCCAATGACTATGATACCGTTGGCGGTATTCTTATTGGTATGTTATATAACTAAATATGTATCTGTCGGTTCTATTTTAGGGCCTGATTTCAATCCCTGTAAAGTATAGCCTTTTTCTATCCGGGACAGTGGGTGCTGGTAGTGGTGGCTTCATTTTTATACCATACTCGGTATAGCAAGGCATAAATCAAATATTGAAAGACTTATGAAGGGAACTGAAAAATAAATTAGGCAGTAAGAAAAAATAATGTGGAGGTTATTGGGATGAGAATAGCAGTATTGGGAGCAGGTACCTGGGGAAGTGCCTTAACTATTTTACTTAATAACAATGGGCATGAACTTACACTTTGGACAGCAGTTGAGAAGGAATATAAGGAATTAAGTGCTACAAGAATAGTTAAGAATCTTAAAGGAAATTAAACTTGCTGACAACATAAAAATAACAAATGACATAAAAGAGGCTTGCAAGGATAAAGACCTCATTGTATTTGCCGTTGCTTCACCTATGTGAGAATGACAGCAAGGAAGGCAGCCCTTACATTGACAGGAAAATACCTGTGGTCAATGTGGCTAAGGGTAGAGAGAAGATACCCTTATGACGCTTACTGAGAATCATTGAGGTGAATTTGAAGCAGAGAATGGTGACAAGGGTATAGTTACCGTACTTTCCGGTCCAAAGCCATCTGAAGAAGTATCTCTGGGCATGCCTACTACAGCTGTAGTAGGTGCAAAAATCAAGAGAAATAGCCTGCATGATACAGGATGCCTTTATGTCTGACAGATTCAGAGTATATACAAGCCCTGATATTATTGGTATTGAGCTTGGAGGCTCACTTAAGAATGTTATAGCGCTCGCTGGCAGGTGTAATAGATGGTCTGGGGCTTGGAGACAGTGCAAAGGCTGCTCTTATAACAGGAGGAATCTCAGAGATAGGCAGACTAGGGATGAAGCTTGGAGGAAGACTTGAAACCTTTGCAGGACTTTCAGGGTATTGGTGACCTTATAGTTACCTGTTGTTCAAGCCATAGCCGTAATCACAATGCAGGATACCTTATGGGTGAGGGGAAGACTATGGATGAGGCAAAGTGGCTGAGGTCTGGCCAGGTAGTTGAGGGAGTATATTCTGCAAAGGCAGCAAGTAAATTACTAAGGCAAATAATATAGACATGCCTATAGTAGAGCAGATGAATATGGTATTGTTTCGAAAAATAAAAAGCAGAGGATATCTTAATGAACTGCTTTTTAAGAGATAAGAAGGATGAAACACTCCAGGCTTTGACTGGGTTGAATAAAGAAAGGCTAATGATGGAGATAGATGTAGAAAAGCTTACTCCCATGATGCGCCAATATTATGACATTAAAAAAGAATACAGTGACTGTATTCTTTTTACAGAATGGGACGACTTTTATGAGATGTTTTATGATGATGCACTTACGGCATCAAGGGTGCTTGAAATAGCAGCTTACAAAGAGATCAGGGAGGTAATGAAAAGCAGTCCGCCTATGTGTGGAGTGCCTTTTCATTCTGTGAGACAGATACTTAAATACTTTAGTTCAGTCAGGCTATAAGGTAGCTATATGTGAGACAGACTAGAAGATCCAAAGATTGCAAAAGGACTGGTAAAAAGAGAGGTCATAAGGATAGTTACGCCGGGAACTAACCTCGATACTTCGGCACTTGAAGAAACAAAGAATAACTTCCTTATGGGAATAATGGCTGTAAATGAGGACTATGGCATAGCTCTTGTAGATGTGTCTACGGGAGAATTCCTTGTAACTGAGTTAGTTTCATCTAAGTCGCTTCTTGATGAGGTAACGAAGTTTGAACCCTGCAGAAATTGTTTGCAATGAGGAATTTTATAATGTCCGGAATTTTGACTGATGAATTCATTGAGAAAGCAGAATTTAACCATAACTAAGCTGGAAAGACAGTATTATGAATATGCTGCTGCTGTTAGGGATGATAAAGAAAGCATTTTAAGGTAGAAGTGCTTGACGGGCTTGGACTTAGCGGAATGGACAATGCTATATGTTCTGCAGGAATGGTGCCTGCCTATCTATGAAACACAGAAAAAACGACTTAACTCATATCATTGCGATTAAGCCGTATTTTAGTAGTGCTTACATGATGCTTGATGGCTCAACCAGAAGAAATCTTGAACTCACAGAAACTCTTAGAGATAAGAATAAAAGAGGCTCTCTTCTTTGGGTGCTTGATAAAACCAAGACAGCAATGGAGGCAAGACTGCTTAGAAGCTTCCTTTAGAACAGCCCCTTGTTAATAAGGGCTGAAATAGAGGCTAGACTTGATGCTATCGAGGGATTTTAATAAAAATATCATTACAGGGAAGAAATAAGAGAGTATCTTAATCCGAGTGTATGATATAGAAAGACTGCTTGCAAAAATCTGCTACAAGAGTGCAAATCCAAGAGATTTACTGGCATTTATGAATTCTATTGAATTTCTTCCTGCAATTAAAAGTCTATTGCCGGAGTTTAGCTCCAAGCTTTTATGTGATTATAATGAGATGTTTGATACTTTATCTGACATCTATGAAAAGATAGACAGGGCTATATTTCCTGAAAGCACCACTTTCTGTCAGAGAGGGCAGGATAATAAAGAGAGGCTATAATGAGGAGATAGATAGACTAAGAAGAGCTAGTACAGAGGGTAAAACCTTGGTATCAGAGCTTGAAAATGAAGAAAAAGAAAGAACAGGAATAAAGAACCTTAAAATCAAATACAACAAGGTATTCGGTTATTATATAGAAGTCACCAACTCATACAAGGATATGGTGCCTGATGACTGGACTAGGAAACAGACACTTACCAATGCGAGAGATATATAACTCCTAGACTTAAAGAGTTTGAAAATATGATACTCGGTGCGCAGGAGAGACTTGTAACCCTTGAGTATGAGCTCTTTTTCAGGGCTTCGTGATGAGATAGCAGATGAAAATAGTAAGAATAAGTAAGACCGCCAAGGCTATAGCAGGTATTGATGCTTTTATTTCCCTTTCTGTTGTTGCTGAAAGTGAGAATTTCACAAGACCTTTGATAAATGAAGAGGGCATAGTGGATATAAAAGACGGAAGACATCCTGTAGTAGAGAAAATGATGGGCGGAGACGGTTTCATTGTCAATGATACTTATTTAGACAATAAAAATGACAGAATCTCTATAATTACAGAGCTCCCAATATGGCGGGTAAGTCAACCCTATATGAGGCAGACTGCCATCATAGTGCTTATGGCTCAGATAGGAAGCTTTTGTACAGCTTCTTTTGCTAACATAGGTATCTGCGACAGAATATTTACAAGGGTAGGTGCCTCTGATGACCTTGCAAGCGGTCAGTCTACCTTTATGGTGGAAATGACTGGGGTAGCTAATATTCTAGAAATGCTACAAAGGACAGCCTGCTTATCTTAGATGAAATAGGGAAGGGAACCAGTACCTTTTGATGGACTGTCAATAGCTTGGGCTGTGGTTGAATACATCAGTAATCAAGGCTTCTTGGAGCAAAGACCTTGTTTGCGACCCACTACCACAGAGCTTACTGAGCTTGAAGGAAAGCTCCCTAATGTCAATAATTACCGTATAGCAGTAAGAGAAGACGGAGACAACATAGTCTTTCTAAGAAAGATAGTTAAGGGTGGTGCTGACAAGAGCTACGGTATTCAGGTAGCAAGAGCTGGCAGGAGTACCCGATAGTGAATTGAAAAGGCTAAAGAGCTTGCAGTGAGAGCTTGACAGCAATGATATTCTTGAAAAGGCTAAAAGGCTTGAGTAGGGTGCAGGAGACAGCCCGTCAGGTGCAAAAGAATATGTAGAAAATAAAAAATGTAATAGGTTTCTTTCTGGAAACAGGAGGAATGCCTGATAAAAAAATGAAGAAAAGAGGACTTATTAAACCAAATAAAACAGATGAAAACCAACTATCATTTTCGGTTCATCTAAGAATGAGGATGTGCTTGCAGAGCTTATGGATATGAAACTAGAAGAATTATCTCCTATAGAATGCACTTAATAAGCTCTATGCTATGCAAAAAGAAAGTAAAAAGCAGAGGTTTGTAGTAGAAACGAGGTGAGGTCTTGTCAATTATTAATGTCCTTGATAAGGATACAATCAATAAAATAGCTGCGGGAGAGGTAATAGAAGGTCCTGCGGCAGTAGTTAAAGAACTTGTTGAGAACGCAATAGATGCAGATGCAAATTCGGTAACTGTAGAAATTAAAGATGGTGGCACTTCCCTAATCAGGGTTACAGACAACGGAAAAGGTATAGGCAGTGATGACATTAAGACTGCCTTTCTTCCAGTCAGCGACAAGTAAGATAAAAACAGCTGATGACCTAACCTTAGTATCAAGCCTTGATTTAGAGGAGAGGCTCTTGCCAGTATAGCTGCTGTAAGTGAGGTAGAGGTGCTTACCAAAACCGCGGATGAAATAAGCGGAATCAGATATGTGATTAACGGAGGAAAAGAGGAAACAAATGAGCCAATAGGAACTCCTGAGGGGACTACATTTGTAGTAAGGAATATATTTTTACAATACCCCTGCAAGAAAAAAGTTCCTAAAGACTCCTGCGACAGAGGGAAGATATGTGGGTGAGGTTATGGAACACATGGCTGTTAGCCACCCTGAAATAGCTTTTAAGTTCATCTTAAACGGACGAGGTTAAGCTTCAGACCATGGGAATGGAAGTCTTAAGGATGTGTTATTCTACATCTATGGAAAGAAACAACTGCCAACATTATCCCTGTAAACAATCCTGATGCAGACGGAGAACTCGTAAACGGTCTTTCTGTCAGGGGATATATCAGGGAAGCCCTCTCTTACAAGAGGAACAAGGAGTATGAGAATTATTTTATAAACGGAAGATTTATCAAAAATAAGGTAATAACAAGGGCTATAGAGGATGCCTATAAGTCCTTTCTTATGCAGCATAGATTCCCGTTTACCTGCCTGCTATAGGGCAGTGGATAGTTCACTGGTGGATGTAAATGTACACCCTGCAAAGCTTGAAGTTAGATTTAGTGATGCTGAAAGCATATATCGATTAATTTCTCCATAGAGTTGATAGTGCATAGGAAAAAGACTTACTGCCTGACATGGGAGTAAAGCAGGTACCTGACAAGAAGCCCCTCGTAAAGAGATTTTAACTCTCATAATAAGGCTGAAAAAAGCAGAAATCAGGAGGTTACATCATACCTGACATCCCTATGCCTGAGCCTTTTTGAAAAGCAGGCAGGGAGGAGTGGAAAAAGGAGCTAAAGCCTGTATTTAAGCAGGAGGAGCTTTGTGACAGAAAAGGTAAAGAGGAAGGAGAACTCTCCTCTTATAACATCTGAGGTATATGCACCTTTAACTAATAATATAACATCTGAGGATGGAAATTTATCTTTAGATGAAGCCCTATTTACTGAAAATACAGTGGGAAGTATAGAAGATAGGTGAAATCTTAGCTGGTGATGTAAGAAACAAAAATGTAGTTGATATTACTAATGAAGGAGGAGGTTCTACGAGCTGTAGAAAACAATTCAAAAACACCTTATTTTAGAGATTTAAGCGGGTTGAAGAAGAAGGTGGCACTTATAAAAATCCGGCTGATAACAGCCCACAAAATGATGGCGCAATAGATGATGCTATAGCAGTGAAAGAGATTTCAACATAGAAAATGAACCTTCGAAAAGAAGAATTTAAAGGAGGAATACTTGCTAAGAGGCTCTTCCTGATATCAAAATTATAGGGACAGATATTTGGAACATGTTGGATAATTGAATATGATGACAGTGTGTATATGATAGACCAACATCACGGCCCATAGAAAGGTAATGTACGAGAGATTTGTTAAAGAAATCTCCCGAAACAAAAAGTAACATCGCAGAACTTACTTCCTCCCGTTGTGGTCACTCTATCGGGCAGCCAGAGACAGATTGTTGAAGAAATAGAAGAACATCTTCACAAACTTGGTTTTTGAGATGAGAGCCTTTTTGGTGGTAATGAGTATGTCATTAAAGCAGTTCCTACTGAGCTTTTTGGAATTAGTGAAAAAGACCTCCTTTTTGATATAATTGACCAGTATTCGCTTGAAGGAAAGAAGACCACCTGATACTGTACTCGTAAAAGCTTGCGACCATGAAAGCATGAAAGGCAGCAATAAAGGGTAATATGAATATATCTCTCTTAGAAGCAAAGGCTTTAATTGAAGAGCTGATGAGTCTTGACAATCCTTACAACTGTCAGCATGGAAGACCTACTATGATATTTATGTCTAAGTCTGATGTGGAGAAAAAATTTAAGAGACAGATATAGAATGTTAACTTAGGATTAAGTAGATTAGACAGTTTCTTTTGACATGATGGGAGGAGTTTTGAAAAGGCTGGGATTATATGTACATATACCCTTTTTGTGCAAAAAGTGTAACTACTGTGATTTTTATTCATTAGCCTGCGGTGAAGATGAAAAGAAAGCCTATATAGAGGCACTTAAGAGGGAAATAAGAGAAGTTTCCAAGAATGTAAATGACGAATACAGAGTCTATACGATTTATTTTGGGGGAGGTACTCCGTCTATAATTAAGGCTTATTATATTAAAAGAAATATTAGACGAAATAAGGTCGGGCTTCAAGCTTTATGAGGATGACTTCTTCCCTGAGATAACCATAGAATGTAATCCTAAGACTGTAGATATGGAAAAACTTCTAGTATATAAAGAAACAGGAATTAACAGAATAAGCCTCGGGCTTCAATCAACTAATGATGATGAACTAAGACTTCTTGGGCGAATTCATACCTACGAGGATTTCCTTTATAGCTATGATATGGTTAGAAAAATCAGAGCTTTACCAATGTAAATATTGACCTTATGAGTGCAATACCTGAACAAAAAAATATCGACTTATAGAAATCTTTGGATGAGCTGATCAGGCTAAATCCAGAACATATTTCAAGCTATAGCCTGATTATAGAAGAAGGTACCAACTTTTATCAAAAATATGCAGATAATGCCCCGTTTGTAAAGGACTTGCCTTCAGAAGAAGAGATAGAGACAATGTATGAACTAACTCTTGAAAGACTTAAAGAGGCAGGATATAAAAGATACGAGATTTCAAATTACGCAAAGGATGGATACTTTTCAAGGCATAATACATCCTACTGGGAGAAGTACCTTATTTGGGGTTTTGGGTAGGAACATCATCACTTTTTGAAGATGAAAGGTATGATAATGTGGCAAACCTTAAAGTACATTAAAAATGCAGGTGTGAGTGATATACGAAAAATATTACTAAACTTAGCATTAAGGATGAAATGTCTGAATTTATGTTTTCTGGGGCTTAGGTTAACTGACGGAATAAGCAAACGAATGTTCACTAAAAAATTCACATTTACTGTAGAAGAGATTTTTGGAGATGTTTTAAAAAGCACATAAATAACGAACTTTTAATAGATAATGGGGATTTTTAAAAGCTGATCTGACAGGGGACTTGATATCAGTAATTATGTACTTAGTGACTTTTTGCTGGATTGAAATTGTATGGAAAAACATGTTAAACTTGTACTGCTAAAAATATAAATTTGTTTTATCAAAGGAGGAACAGAATGAACTTAAAGAAAGACAACAGAGGAATTGCTAAAGAGTGCTTTGGTTATCATTATAGTACTCGTTGTAGCACTTGCTGCCGGTGGAGTGATGTTTGCAAAGAATATGTTTATGTCAGATCCGCTTACTAAAAGCTTATAACAGGTTATATTAATGCTTATAGCCAGAGGGAAATGAGTTATTCTTCAGAGTAACATTTTTCTATTGATAAGGATAATGAGGATGTAAAGAAGCTGTTTGCACAGATTCCTACAGGTGCTGTTAAGTCAAACACCGATCAGCTTATGGACTTTGCATCTAAGATACTTCCTAAGCTTAGTGTAAAATATTCTGCTATAGCTAATACAGATAAAGATCCTGTAAATCTCGGCGCTAATATGTCCGTTCTTTACGATAATAAAGAACTTGTAGACGGTGGAGTTACAGTAAGACCTTGGGAGATTTCGGTATACTCTAAGTCTCTGCTTACTAAACCGCTTTACTCTAACTTAGCAGATACTATTAAAAATTCTTCAGGTCTCGATATATCCAGCATCAAGCTTAAGGATTATCTTGATGTACTCTACGAGCAGGATGACTTTACTAAGAATTTTGCTAAGTCAAAGTATGCAGAAATCTTAAAGGCAAAACTTAAGGATAACCTTAAGTCAGAAGGATTAGATAAGGTTGTGCTTAACATGAACTATGAAGATTATATAAAGATGTTTGAAGACTTACTTAAGGAAGGCGCTAAGGATGAAACATTAAAGACTTCTGTATTAAATAAGCTTGATAAGTTAATTGCAGTTGCTGTTAAAAATGGTGATTATAAACTAATGGGTCTTTCAGAGGAAGACTTTTAAGAAACAGGCTGAAGAAGGAAAGAAACAGTTAAATGATAACTGGGAAAAATACCCTTACTGAGATTGCTAAAAACATATTCAGATGAACAGTTTAAGCGAGGCTTTTAGCCGTAACAGGTGATATGCCTATGAAATATACATTTACTTTTAGCGGAGATAAGATTACAAAGATAGATGGAGAAAGCTGCTGTTAAGGGAATAACAATTAAGTTTAATACTACTGTTGATAAATACAGCACAGACGGTTATACCTTTGCTGATGCTTCAAATTCTGATGACCTTACAACTGCTCTTAATGGATACAGTCTTATAGGAACAGTAATGGGCAAGGCTAATGAAATATTAACAGGCGATGCTTTTTAAGAACTATGCAGGAAGACCTAATAAAGACAGCTAAAGAAGTCTTGCAGCTGAAGATGCTGCAAATATTGAGAATGCGTTTAAAGCAGCTTTCAGCACTATCAGGAATGTCAGGTAAAATAATTTTATGATTTAAACATTAAAACTCTGAGCAGGCCTGCCTGCAAAGATGTATTATCGTAGTTTTGGTTAAAGCACTTTGCGGTATGCAAGGTGCTTTAGTCTTAAACGGGATTGGAGACAGTATGGAGCTTAAGATGAGGGATTTATATAAAACCATTGGGAATGATAAGATTCTGGATGGGTTTGAATTAGAACTTAAGGAGGAGATGTACTTGCCTTAAGGGAAGTAACGGCAGTGGTAAAACAACCCTTCTCAAGATAATTGCAGGTCTTGATAAAGAACTATGATGGGGAAATAAGCTTTGACAATAATTTAACAATAGGTTATGTTCCACAGGATATTATTTTATTTGAAGATATGAATGTAAGGGACAATCTTAGGGCATTTTGTAATGGATCAAAAGGCTAAGGAGAATTTTGCTACATCTTGAAGGCTTTGCAGAGGTGCTTGGTTTATCGAAGCTATTTAAGAAAAAGCGGCAAGCTGTCAGGAGGACAGAAGAGGCTGGTTAATTTTCTTATAGGACTAGCTAGTAATCCGGGTTTACTCCTGCTTGATGAAGTCATAGTTGGAATGGATGAAAGTACTGTAGAAAAAGATAGTTAAGCTGATAAACTCTATAAAAAAAGATAAAATTATTATAATTACTTCCCATCAGGAAGATTTTTAAAGAAGTGTGCAATATAAACGGAAGACTGATTGGCGGAAAAATGGAGCTTTGTGATGAAGATTAATAATATAATGAAATTATGGAGTATTCAGCCAAACTTGCCTTAATAAAAGCTTAAATCAGCACTTTTTCTAATTTTTGTTAATGATTGTATTGATATTGTTATTTATACTTTGGTGGAAAAAAGTCTGACATCGTAAAAGCCCACAGTACTTATTGCGAATGAGGAAAATTCAGTAATAGCAAGTCTTACCATAAACTCAGTCTTAAACAATAAGGTCGCTGAAATAGTTAATTTTGAAACCACAAGCTTTGAGAAGGGAAAGAATCTCGTTGACAATGGCGATGCCCTTCTTATGGTTTATATTAAAAAGGAACTATAGATACCCACCCTGTATGAGGGGAAAAAGGCGGGACTTGATATCTATACAAAGAATGAGAACAACGACTTTACTAAACTATAATTAGCTATATTAAAGGATTTACGGATATAATCAATGTATCGCAAAAATGCAGGCCTTGCTTATATGGGAGTGCTTTCTGAAATAGGGATGACAGAGAGGAAGAGCAGATAAGTTTAACGAGCTTCAGTCATCCCTATATAAAAGCTTACCTTGGCAAGAAACAGTATTTTTAGTGGTGATGATAGGGTTTTTGGATTGGATGGAAAGGATATAGAGACAGGGTATAATCTAATTGCAGCAGTATTTTTAATTGGAATAAGCCTAGCAATTCTTGTAAATAGTGAAATACTGAAAAATATGAGGCAAGAGACTGATACTTTCAGAGCATGACAGGGTTAGAAATATTTTTACGGTTATAAGTGAAATTCTACTTACTAACCTGGTATTTTTGATTATTTTTAAGAGTTTGGCTAAGACTATAGGAATAGGTGGTTAAGTGTATACCGGAATTAGAATTAAAAATGAATTGTGTAAATGGAGCCTGCTTATAATAATTATATCTTCATTTACTTTTGCCGTTGCATTAACTTTTTAGCAAAAAGCTTGGAAACTCAGCTGTATATAATGTAGAAATTGTAGATGAAGATAATACGGTTTTATCAGATAAAAGCAGTAAAGATAGTAAGAGAATTAAGTGGAGTAGTTATTGTAAAGAGTAATGCAGATGTAAAGTATGTAATTAAAAAATGGTTTTATGGAAAAATTTTGAGAAAAAGGCGAGTTCGATGGGCTGATTGAGGTAAGAAAAACAGTTTAAAAAGAGGAATAAGCCTATTAAATGATAGGATTGTAACGAGGCTGGTAAGCGATTACATCTACTTAAATCTCTATGACAGGATGAATAAAGTAAAAATCAGTTTTGAAGATTATGAGAAGAATCTGAAAAAGACAAGGCTTTGAAAATGAGATTTTATTCATAAGGGTAAATGACAGCCGGATAAATGATAACACTGTATCTGAGATGGATTTTTCCTCTTATATAGCTTTATTTTTCTTCTTACAGTTTATATAAATATTGGTATGGGAAGGACGATAAAGCTTAGTAGAATGAGGAAGATTAGGGATTTTAGACAGGGTTAAGGCCTGCAGGAGCAGGTGAAGGAACTGTGATTTTTGGTGAGTTTTTGACAGCCTGCATATTATGTATTGCAGCAACTCTGCCTTTTATAATGTTTAGATATGAAATAAAATATATATAATCACTGTTTTATTATTTTTCTTAAATTTTTATTGTTAATATGCTGATTGAAAGAATTTCAAAGTCAGAGGAGATACTTGTATTTGTCTTAAGAAGTGTTATGATATTATTTCTGGGTGTAGGAATGTTTTTGAATTTTTTTATTATTAAGAGAACCTTTTATGTTTAGTGAGAGAGTTAGTTACTTGGCAGGACATTTGAAAAAGATGGAAGCTTACTGCTTAAAGACTCGTACACAGGATCTCATTCTACTGCAGGGGAAGTGTGAGGGCTTACAATCACACCTGAAAAAGAAACAGATAAGGATAGCTGCCCCTATGTTGGCGTGGTTGTTGATGATAATCTCGTGGCTGTAAGAAAAATTGCGGTAACCAATGAGGTTAAAAAAGCATTGAAGTTATTAAGGGTGATGGAAAGCTTCATAAAATAGACATAGTTAAACTTTACAGAAGAACAATATGGTAATATTTATTTTAGTGGGCTTAGTTTTGAGGAAGAGGATAGTGTTAAGAAACCTGAAAGCTATACAAAATCCATATTGTTTATAGGTGATTCCATAACTGCAGGTTATGGAGTGGATGGCATAGATGGAGAGGGGATTTTACCACCTTTGAAGAAAATGTGCTTAATTCAGCTGCTATACTTACTGCAAAGAAGATAAAAGCTGAAGTTTATGTATTTGCAAGCAGTGGGAATGGCATAATATCGAGGTGGATAGAGCCGGAAAAAGATGAACCAAACGAGGACGGCCTTATACCTGTTATCTTTCCATTTGAAAATGAAATTTTTCCTGAGCCTGATTATATATATATCAATCTTGGAACCAATGACAACAGTTATATCAAGGGAAAAGCCGGAGCGTATAAGGAGATTTAAGGAAGAGTATACGAAGTTTATAGTGAAACTTAGGAAATTATATCCAAAGTCAAAAATATTTATTGCATTTGGAATTATGGAAGATAATCTCCTGCCCGCGATTGGGGATATGCTGAATAATTATAAAAATCAATATGGTGATGAGGACTGTGTTCTTATAAAAACTCGACAAACAGCAGGCAAGTGAAGGAATTGGTGCTGAGGACACCCCAGTCTTAATGTAAATAAGAGAGTTTCAGAGTGTATAGTGAGGGGTAATAGAAAAAATATCATATAAAGTGAGAAAAAGGATGAATAATTATTTTTGAATATTATCAGAACGAAACGAAACAGAACTATAGAAAAGAATTTCGATGAAAATGACGCAGCTTGAAAAAAAGTATTGGCGAGTTTTTATTAAGAATAAGACGAAGAGAGATTTTTCTTCTAAGGGGATATCAGGATTATTATATGTGTCAGAGAGCATCTCTTCACAGATTTGCTAAAAAATGCGGCTACAAGGGATACAGGGAGTTTATTTTCTCGTATGAAAAGGATATTGAAAACGAGAAAAATGTCAGTGAGTGAAAAGAAGGTTAACCATCTCATTCACAAGTTAAAATCAGCATACACTACACTTGTAGAAGAAAAATTTTTCTTAATAAATGATAATAGGATTAGAAAAGATTTCTACATTATTAAATAGTGGAAAAACGTGTTGTTTTACTTGGAACTAAAGAGGAGGGGGCTGTTCTTTATAATTATATGCCGAAATTTCTAAAACTTGGAATTGATATTTCGATTGTTACGGAAGATGAATCGATTTTACCTGCTGTATCAGCACTTAATGAGGGTGGTATAGTAATCATTTTGATATTTACGGACAAAATGAAAATATGAAGGAAGCCGCTAAAACTGCTAAGTTAAGGAAATTAACTTCCGTATTGATAAGTTCAAATGAAAAATGTGATTATATAAAGCCTTTTGTAATGAGGTAAATTTAATTAGTGTTCATAAGGGAATTGAAGGAATTATTTCAGTTAATACAGCTTTGCTTATAATTATGGACATAATATATTCATACTGCCTTGCAAATAACGATTATTTTAAGGCAATTAAAAACACAGATAGAGGTATCTGAGGTAATTGTGAAAGTATTTAGCAGGGATAATGTTTAATTTTAGCTAAAAACATAAATCTACTTTCAGAATTACCTCTTTTTCAATATGTATGTTTAAACAAAGGTGCTAGAATCAGATTAAAGGTAAACACCTAATCATATTTTAAGGAGGATGAAAAATGAAAAAGATTATTAAGTCTCTTGGCCAATGCTGCAATTGCAGTACAGCTTTCACCGGATATGGTGGAAACAAAACAAAGACAAATTCAGGCAGTGCTGCCAAATCAGAGACAGCTACAAGCACAGCATCATCAACAAAAAGCAGTTCTGCTGTGGCTTCAACAAGTTCTGCTGAACCTGTAACAGTTGAATTTTGGACAATTTCTCTCAAAGGCAAATTTTGAAGATTTCTTTAATAAGTTAATTAGAGGAATATCAGACAGCCAATCCAAATGTCACCATAAACTGGGTTGATGTCCCTTATGAAGATGTGCAGTCTAAACTAGTGACTGCAGTTGCAGAGCGGAACGGCTCCTGATGTAGTTAACTTAAATACTCAGATGGCTCTTACACTTGTAGGACAGGATGCACTCGTTGACCTTTAATAAGGCCGCAACTGAAGAACAAAAGACATCTATATCGAAAGCCTTTGGAATTCAGCAAAGGTTGGTGATTCGGTATATGCTTTCCCTTGGTAGCCATCACCTGACATTATGTTCTATAATAAAGGAACTTATGAAGAAGGGCGGAATTGAAGCTCCTTCTACTTTTGACCAGGCACTTGAAAAGTCAGAGAAGTTTATCAGGACACAAAGGATCATCTTTTTCCTGCCGGATGAATTTTTCAATCTCTTAATTGAAGAAAAACATCCCTATCTTAAGTGCAGATGGCAAAAGAGCGGCATTTAACACTAAGGAGGCTGTGGCCTTACTTAAGAAAGTACAAATCATATGTTGAAAAGGGTGTAATTCCTAAGACAAACTGGGGTTCTATGGGATGAAGCACTGGAAGCTTTTTGAATCAGGAAAGCTGCTATAGTCAGCTCTTCCGGTTCATCTCTGGGAAGAATAAAGGATGAGGCTCTGATATCTACAGAACATTGCAGTAAGCACACCGCTTACAGGAAGTACAGGTCTTAGCTGCAACCCTCTTATGAACCTTGTTGTTCCGGCAGCCAGCAAGAATCAGGAGGAGGCAATTAAGTTTTGCTAATTATATAACAAATGATGATAACCAGCTTGCATTCTGTAAGACAGTTTCAATCTTCCCTTCAACAAAGAAGGCAAGTGAAGACAGCTTCTTTACTTCTGATACAAAAGACCCTTGAAGGCCAGGCCAGTGCTATGTCAGCAAAGGCAAGCCGCACTTCTCAAGATTTCTCCCTCAGAGTAGCTAATCAGGGAACAATTCAGACTGCTATCAATAAGGTTTATGAAGCATCCATCATAAATGGTGATGACATTGAAGGTGCACTTAAGCAGGCAGAAGAAGATGTAACAATATTCTTTCAGAAAATAAATAGGATGTAAATAATTTCATGGGGCTGTTACAATATGTAGCAACCCCTATGCTAGTGGAGGTAGTATGGTAAAAGCATTAAAGGCAAGAAAAAGCCATGAAACAGCCGTAGCTTATGCATTTATGATGCCTGCACTTTGTAATTATCTTAATTTTTACGATTATACCTATATTTGCGAGTCTTGGACTCATGTTTTTTGATTATTCAGTTTTAGGTAAAACTAAATTTATCGGTTTTAACAACTTTCTTAGAGCATTTAGGGACAGGGGAGTTTATAATTGCAATCAGGAATTCTCTTATTTTTGTTGCAGTTGTGCCGGTAATACAGATTCTTTCCATTCTTTTTATCTCTTTTTAGCAAATAGAAAGTTACCGAGATCGGTTTATTCCGTACCCACTTTTTATATACCGGTTATAACTTCAATGGTGGCAGTCTCAATTATCTGGGGATTTATTTTTAATTCAAGCGGTGTAATAAATACCCTGCTTATTGACCTGGGGTTTATAACCCAGCCTTTAGGCTTTATAAATGATAAAAAGACAACTGCCATGCTCTGCCTTATGTTCATTACACTGTGGCAGGGACTTGGCTATTATATGATGATGTATCTTGCGGGTCTTCAGGGAATACCTTCCAGAGTTAAGTGAAGCAGCAAGGATTGACGGAGCCGGTACAGTCAGGGTAATAACAAGACATTATTCCACAGCTAAAGCCTTTTATATGGCTATGTACACTTAACTCCATCATTTCAGCCATAGGTATTTGATGTTGTATTTGTAAAGCTTTCAAAGGGTGGACCTGATAATGCAAACTATGGTTATTAATTATTCATATACTAAGGCTTTTGGAGAATTCCGATTCGGTTATGCGGCTGCGGTTGGTGCAGTACAGGCTGTTATCACAAGTATAGTAAAGTATAGCCGTATTTGTATATGGAAGAAGAGGAGCATGACAAAATAATGAGTAAGGTTAGGGAAAAAGATTAAAACTAAGGTTTTGATTTCAAATACAATTTCATACATTCTCTTAATCACAATCGCATTAGTTTGTGCAGGACCTTTTATATGGCTGCTTTTATCATCTCTTAGGACAGGGGCAAATATCTATGATTTAAACTTTACCCTTAAGAGTTTTTCCATATCAAACTATACAGGTGTAATGGAATTTATGAAGTTACATAAATATGTATGGAATACAGTTGTAATTACCGGCGGAGCTATTGCAATAGATGTTGTTTTTCAGCTATGTGTGCCTATCCGCTTGCAACTATGAATTTTAAGGGGAAGAATGTAATATTTGCTATTTTTGGTCGCAACTATGATTATTCCTGCAGCTGCCGGAATGATAATAAACTATCTGACAATTTCAAGGGATGCACCTACTTGACAATGTATTTTGGCGTAATCCTTCCTTCATCGGTGAAAACATTTAGTATTATCCTTCTTAGGCAGGGCTTACTTGGGAGTTCTAAAGAACTTATTGATGCAGCCAAAATAGACGGAGCAGGGCAGTTTTTAACTTGGCTTAAGGTTATGCTTCCAGGCATAGTTCCAAATATCAACTATTGTAATCTTTGATTTTATTGGTAACTGGAATGCCTTTTTATGGCCAATAATAATATTTAAGGATCCGGCAAAATATCCTCTTGCTACAGCGTTGCAGTACTTAAACGGTTCTTTCAGTTACAAGTTTTGGTTATGTGGCTGCAGGTACAATTTTATCAATTATTCCGGTTTTGATTGTATTTATGCTTTGCCATTATATATAGAGGCTGTCAGTGGGGCAGTGAAGGGTTGATAATATGGAAGAAATTGTAATTAAACCTTTGACAGGTGAAGATTTATATGATATATCAATACTTTCGGGAGAAGTTTTCCTTCCGGAGTATAATGTAACTAAGGTTAATCTTAAAGACAAACTTATTGATGATGAGGACAGATTTGAAGAAGGAAGTTTTGTCATTAGAGAGAGGAATACAGGCAGACTGATGAGGCTTTATAGGAACCAAGATTTCACATAGCAGTCTTTACCCAAATACTGCCTGGATCTAGCATTATAGCAGCAGCCGCCTTTGCAGACGAAGGGGATATGGAAGCCTCGTTAATTAACGAAGCCGTGTCAAGGCAGCTTAAGAAGGCAGGTGTTAAAAACCCTAAGTATAGGGGCAGGAATTTCATAACTTTTTCTCAGGAATACCTAACTCCTAACGAAGAAAATTTAGCTTTCTTTAACAGCCTTAAATTTTCTATAAATGAAGGAAGCCACTATGATTTGGAGGCTTTATAACGGATAATGATAAGATAAGCCGGTTTGATACTTCTAAATTTACAACTGAGTTTTGAGGTAAGAACTTATAATGGTGAATATGATGGACTTATAAGTTCTTGAACAGTGAGTTTCCCGGAAGATGGGTTTATGAAGCAGATACTGCTCTTAAAAAGGTAAAGATCCTTCTGAAAATCCTTCTTTTTGTGGAATAAAGAAGAGAAAAAGAGCCTGCGGCTTTTGTATGCTTACATCATACAAGGATGAAAAAGGCTGTAAGACAGGATATGGCGGACTCGGACCGATTGGAATAGCTTCTTCAATAAGAGGAAGGCATATAGGGTGATTATTTACTTCGTGAATCACTGATTCAGGCAGGATTAAATGGTATTGATAGAGTAAATATTGACTGGACACATACTTGTAAAGTTCTACGGTCAGTTTGGATTTTTGATAAAGAGGACTTATAGGGCAGCTTATAGGAACTACTATAATAGGAGGGTGAGATGAAGGCTAAGATTGTGCTTTTTACCTTTGGATGAAAAGACCTTGTAATTATCTTTTTCCGGGTAAACTTTTTCGCACGATGAGATTGAAATTGTAACTCCTGAGGAAGATGGGAGAGAAGAAGACTCTGCTGATTTAACTTATATAGATAAGTTTTTGACAGATGAATGCATGAATGCTACCGGCCTTGTTATTTCTTTGGATATGCTGCTGTATGGAGGTCTTGTTCCATCAAGGATTCACAATGAGGATGAGGAAAAACTGAAGGAGAGGCTGAGCATTTTAAGAAAAATAAGGAGGGATAACCCTAAGTTAATTATCTATGCTTTTTAATATAATTATGAGGTGTCCAAGTTATTCAAGCAGTGATGAAGAACCTGATTATTATGAGGAATATGGAAGGAAATTCACGAGATAGGTGCAGCCATGCATAGAAGTCATCTGCATCGAAAATCTTTATTCTCTTGATGAATTGATTGAAAAAAGTTCCTGAAGAATACCTAAATGACTACACTTCAAGGAGAAAGGTGAACAAGGCACTTAATCTTGCTTCACTTGAACTTATTCAGGAAAATGTAGTTAATGCCCTTGTAATTCCACAAGATGACTCCTGTAAATATGGATATGCTGCCATTGATCAGAGGGAAATCAGGAATGCTATAATTAAGAAAGGCCTGGAAGACAGAGTGCTTATGTATCCAGGAGCAGATGAGGTTGAACTTACCCTTATGTCAAGAGTAATAAATGTGCTTAAACAAAAAGAAACCGAAGATATATATAAAGTATGCTGCCGATGCTGCCAGAAACATAATTCCTTTGTATGAAGGAATATGCTCAGGGTACACTTAAATACCATGTAGCTTTCTGCAGGCTGCCAGATGACAGAATCTTATGAACAGGCGGATATTGTTATGGCGGTCACAGCACCTGCAGGTAATATGGAAGAAGCCATTAATCAGCCTTCAAAATATCCTGAATACTATGCTGAGAGAAATATAGCAGAAATGTTTGACTTTATAAAAGAGAGGCTTAATGAAGGGAAAATAGTAACAATAGCTGATAATGCTTTACGCAAATGGAGGAGATTTGCAGATAATAAGGCTTTAATGCAAATAACCTGCTTATGAAGGTTGATGGCTATGCCGGATGGAATACCTCTGCAAATACGGTAGGAACTGCAATTGCAGAGGCAGTGGATGCATACCATTTTGGCATTACTTCCAAGCATTTGAATTTTTTTGGGGCAGAGATATGTTGAAGATATTGGATATTGTTCTGTAGTAAGACAGAAGATTACAGAGGAGTTGGACGGATATAGAAATGAACTATTTTGATGTAAAAAGAAAAAGATGGAATAATTAGTAAACTAATTAAGAATTCTTTGGAAGATTTTTGTTAAGGAGGGAATTGTATTCGTTAAAGGGAAAGCTTGCCATTATCAAAGTAATTCTCCCATGGAGGAGGATGTTTGAAGTGGATATGAAGTAAATTATTCTGAAAGACAGTTTAATTAAATTTTTAAGCAAATTATGGTCTCTTTTTCGTCCTTTTATACTATTGATTAATTAACTCAGGTACTATATAATCACTAATTAATTATAATCACTAATTAATCATATTTAATGGAGGGAAAGATGAAGAAAACATCCATAAGGAGAGTTATTGCAGCTTGTTTTGTAGGAATGCTTATTGTATCTAACCTGATTATGCTGTTTATAAATCAGGGTGCAATTAAGAAGTATTTTACAAGCCAGGTAAATGATGATATGGAAGTTATCCTTGACCAGGCAGCAATGAGGATGGAAGCTGAATTAAAAGCGGTTGAGAGAACGGTGGATGAACTGTCAAGGAATACCATGCTTACAGATTCAAGCGTACCATGGGCAGACAAGGTTAAATTCTTCAGCCAAAGGTCAAATGATTTAGGCTTTATTAATTTCTTTTTACACTGATAAGAAGGGACTCTGTGTAAAATCTTACTGAAACAGCTGATAAATTTGATGTTTCAGGCAATGACTACTTTAAGCAGGCAATTCAGGGAAAAAACATCAATATCAAAAAGTTAGAACTGATAATATTGATGGTTCAAAAATTATAATTGTTGCTGCTCCACTTTATAAAAAAATGGCGAGATTGATGGCATTTTTGCAGGAGTAAAGCCAACAAAGTTTATAAATGATATCTGTGGTACTTTCAAGTGGGAGAATACAGGTATTTTAGCAGTTTATGATGAAGAGACAAATTTACTGGGACATACAAATCAGGAGCTTGCTAAAGATAAGGTAAACATCATGGAGAAGGCCGGTGACCCTGAATACAAGGAAGTGGCAGAATTTTTACTAATGAAGTGAAGACTAAAGAATCAGGTACAGGTGAGTATTCTTTCTCGGGAAAGGATAAATTAGCAGCTTTTTCATAACTTTGCGGATAGAGGAATTACGATAGCAGTTTCTATTGATAAAAGCGAAGTTTTTGATTCGGTAACACAACTCACTTTACTTCTCATCACAATAGCAGCAATTGTTATTGTAATAGGAATTATATTTGCTATTATTATTGCATCCAGAATAGCTAAGCCTATCAACTCTCTTAAAGAGGATATCACTGAATTATCAGATTATAATCTGAGTGCTGCGCCTAAAAACGATTATTCAAAGCGTGGAGATGAAATAGGAGATATTTATAGAGCTACTCAGGGGCTTAAGGAAAACTTCATAGAGATAGTTGAGAAAATGAAGATGTCATCACACGAATTGAATGTCTCTTGTCAGAATTTCCTGGAAAAATCTGAGAAGGTAAGCAATTCTACAGAAGAAATCGCAAAAACACTTGAAGAGGTTGCACAAGGAGTAACTTCTCAGGCAGAGGATACATGGTAGGTGTAATTCAGGTACAGAACCTTAACAATCTGATTGAAAAATGATTCTAATCTTAAGATACTGGGATGATGCGTCAGGAAATGCTGAGAACCTTAAAAATGAGGGTCTGGTTACTATGAAGGGTCTGCTTAAGTCTACAGAGAATAGCAAGTCGATATCAAATGATATTAAGGAAGCCATAGATAATACTCAGAGTTCTGTAGATGAAATTAAAGTAGCTGGTGAAATGATTCGTTCAATTGCGGAGCAGACTAATCTTCTGGCACTTAATGCAGCTATTGAAGCGGCTAGGGTTGGTGAGGCCGGCAAAGGGATTTGCCGTGGTTGCTGAGGAGATAAGAAAACTTGCTGAAAATTCTAGTAAGTTTACTGAAAATATTAATCAGTCAGTAAGTGAACTTTTAACAAGGACTGCATATGCTGTTGAGAAAAATCAATGAATCAACGGAAATAGTAGAAAAATCAATCTCAGAATGTAGATGAGGTAAGTATGAGGTTTGATGGGATTTCAGATGCCATTACAGAGTTGAAAGCTGCGATGGATGAGATAGTTGTTTCCACAAGCAGATTAGTGAGGCTCAGGAAAAGTTATATACAGTTATGGAAAATGCATCAGCCTTATCAGAAGAGAATTCGGCTGCGACTCAGGAGATTTCAGCATCTACTCAAGAGCAGTCATCTACATTTTTGAAGAAATTAAGGATGAAAGCCGTATGTCTTATGGAACTTTCAGAACAGCTTGATGAGGTTATTCGCAGATTTAGGTTATAAAAAGATGGAATTACATAATATTATGTAAATTTTAAGAGATGTCAAGAAAAACTTGACATCTCTTTTTTTCCTTCTGTTACAATACCCTAGGATAAAAAGATGGTGAGTTTATTATGGAAAAAGAAAGCAGATATACTTGATGAGAGACTGAGGGTTTCTGAACTATTTGATTATTATGGTGTGCTTTTTAAGAAAAAGGTCAAAAGTAAGTTGCTTGAAGCTTTATATACTTGAAGATTTATCACTGTCTGAGATAGCTGAAACGGAAGGTATATCTAGGCAGGGAGTACACGATAATCTAAAAAGAAGTGTCAAACAGCTGGAAGAGTTTGATAATAAACTGGGACTTATTAAAAATCCGAAGAAATATCCGTTACCTTGGATATGCTTAAAGAAACAATAAGTAAATCTACAGACGAGAAGCTAAAAGAAAAATGTACGGATAGATTTTTGACAGACTTTACAATATATTCTAGAAGGAGGAGCTATGGCATTTGACAGTTTAACAGAGAAGCTGACGAAGGTTTTTAAGAACTTACGCGGCAAGGGTAAGCTAAATGAAAAATGATGTCAAAGCTGCCCTTAAAGAAGTAAAGATTGCTCTGCTTGAAGCTGATGTTAATTTCAAGGTTGCGAAGAACTTTATAAAGACCGTTGAAGAAAGAGCAATAGGACAGGATGTTATGAACTCCTTAACACCCGGTCAGATGGTTATAAAGATAGTAAATGAAGAAATGACAGCCCTTCTTGGTTCTGAGAAAACTGAACTTACCTTAAAACCTACTCAGGAAATTACAGTCATAATGATGTGTGGTCTTCAGGGTGCAGGTAAAACAACTACAACGGCAAAAACTTTGCTGCGAAGTTCAAAGGCACAAGGAAGCTTTTGCTTGTTGCCTGTGATGTATACAGGCCTGCTGCGATAAAGCAGCTTCAGGTAAATGGTGAGAAGGTTGGAGTTCCGGTATTTACTATGGGTGACGGCCACAAGCCGCCAAACATTGCTAAGGCTGCCTTTAGAACACGCTAAGAGCAATGGATACAATATGATATTTCTTGATACTGCAGGACGGCTTCAGATAGATGAAGACATGATGCAGGAGCTTGTAGATATAAAAGGAAGCCGTAGAAGTTACACAGACACTTTTGGTAGTAGATGCAATGACAGGTCAGGAAGCTGTCAATGTTGCAACTCACCTTTGATTCTAAGATTGGGCTTGACGGAGTTGTGCTTACTAAACTTGACGGTGATACCAGAGGTGGTGCGGCTCTTTCCATAAGAAGTGTAACAGGAAAAACCTATTCTATATGCAGGAATGGGAGAGAAACTAACAGATCTTGAACAGTTTTATCCTGACAGAATGGCTAACAGAATACTCGGAATGGGAGATACTCACCCTCATTGACAAGGCTCAAAGTGCCCTTGACGCTGAGAAAAGCCAAGGAACTTGAGCAAAAATTCAAGAAAGCCGAGTTTGACTTTAACGATATGCTTTCCAGTTTGAGCAAATCCAAAAAGCTTGGAAGCATTAGGACATTCTGGGAATGATGCTAGGGAGGTCTTGGTGGAAAAGCTTGATGATGCGGCTGTTGATGAAGGAGCCTTAGATAAGGTTAAAAGCAATAATTTTTCAATGACAAAGGCTGAACGAGGGAATCCAAATCTTCTAAATCCTTCCAGGAAACACAGAATTGCTAAGGGAGCCGGAGTTGATGTAGCCGAGGTAAATAAAGCTTGTTAAGCAGATGGAACAGATGAAGAAGGTTATGAAGCAGATGTCCGGGATGATGAAAGGTAAGGGAAAGAAGAAGTTTGGTCTGCCTTTCGGGCTTTAATCAGGTGTTAATGCAAAGCATTTTCATATATGATACAAGTATCAAAAATTAAAAAACAAACACATAGGAGGAAAAGAAAAAATGGTAAAGATCAGATTAATGAGAATGGGATATAAGAAACATCCTTTCTATAGAGTAGTAGTTGCTGATGAGAGAGTAGCTCAGCACGGTAACTTCATTGCTCAGGTAGGAACTTATGATCCAAATAAGGAGCCAAGTGCAATCAATATTAATGCTGGAAGAGGCTAAGAAGTGGATTGCAAAATGGAGCTAAAGCCTACTGAAGTTGTAGCTAAGCTTTTAAAGAAAGCCGGTATAACTGAATAATCATCGGAGGTAGTCACTCATGAATGAGTTAGTAAAGGTTATTGCTATGGCCCTTGTTGATCATCCTGATGAAGTCACAGTTACAGAAACAGAAGAGAATGGAGAGATTATTCTTCAACTATGTTGCAGAAAGTGATATGGGTAAGGTTATTGGCAAGCAGGGTAGAATTGCAAAGTCTATAAGGACTGTTGTTAAGGCTGCTGCCACAAGGGATGGTAAGAAAGTCACCGTTGATATAAAAATGATGGCAATGGGGAGGAGTAATCCTTCCCTTTTTGTTAACTACTATATAGAGAATTTATGGCAGTAGAAGTAATTGCCTAATTAAAAATGAGATGAAAAATGCTGCAATAATCAACAGAGAAATGGTTTGTTTTTATGTTTAATGAGGATGGTATGGAAAATTATTTTAGAGTAGAGAGTACTTACAAGTACACATGGACTTACAGGTGGGATTAAGGTATTTCCAACAACTGATGATACGGAGAGGTTTGACAGCTTAAAAAGAGCCTTTATCGACCTTGGTTCAGGAAAAGGAGCTATAAAAGGGGTGGGATTCTAGAAGTAGAAGTAGACAATGTGAAGTATTTCAAGAATACCCCTATAGTTACCTTTGAAAGGTATTGATAATGTTGACCTGATAGCCAAATATAAGGGCATGGATCTTTTTGGTTGCAGAGAGGATGCACTTCCCTAGCTGAGGGTGAACACTATGTATCGGATGTAATAGGCTGTAAGGTAACCTCTGATACTGGTGAAGAATATGGCACAGTATCTGAGGTAATGGATACAGGTGCCAATAAGGTGATAGTTGTAAAGCCTAATGAAGCTCATAGTGAACTTAAAGAATTCTGCCTTCCTCATATACCTGAGTGTGTACTTGAAATCAATACTGAAGAAGACTTTGTTAAAGGTACATATTATGAAGGGGCTTCTTGACTAAGGGGGTATTATGAATTTCCATGTAATGACACTTTTTCCCGAAATGATAAATAATATCGTAGGGGAAAGTATCTTAGGCCGTGCCATAAACAAGGGACTAATCAGTGTAAATGCTGTAAATATCAGGGATTACACCCTTGATAAGCATAATAAGGTGGACGACTACTGCTATAGCGGTGGTGCAGGAATGCTTATGCAGGTGGAGCCTATTCACCGCTGCCATAATGCCATTTCTGATAAAATCGGCCACAAGCCCAGAACTATCTATGTAACCCCACAGGGAAGACCTTTTACACAGAAAATAGCAGTAGAGCTTGCGAAAGAAGATGAACTTGTATTCCTTTGCGGGCATTATGAAGGGGTGGATGAGAGAGCCTTGGAACTGGTTTTGTACGGATTTTATGTCGATTGGTGACTATGTACTCACTGGAGGAGAGCTTCCCGCTGTTATTATGATGAGATGCTATATCAAGGCTGGTGCCGGGGGTGCTTAACTAACACAGAATCTGCTGTGGGAGAATCATTTACTGACGGTTTACTTGAACATCCACAATATACCAGACCTGAGGGTGTATATGGATATGAGAGTTCCTGAAATACTTCTTTCAGGCCACCAGGCAAAGATAGAACAGTGGAAACTTGAAGAGGCTCTTAAAAGAACAAGGGAGCGCAGGCCTGAGCTTTTATGAGGAGTACATAAGAACACATATCCTGCCTAAGAAAACTAAGCTACCTGAATAAACCATTTATCGGATATTTTTAAAAAATTGGTTAAATGAGTATGAAAAAGGCAAATGCTCAGCTTATAAAAAGCTTTGAATAAAATTTATAAAATGTATTATGCAAAAACATATCATTGTATAATACGTTTTTATATTGTATAATGTGCAAACTGGAAGTAAGACTTGTTGAGTAAATTATGAATTAATATTATTGTGACATATTAAGGAGGTTTCAATGAAACTACTGTTAACAGCCTTCACTCCTTTGGAGGGTGAAAGCGTTAATCCGGCTCTGGAAGCTGTAAAACAGGTTAAGGATAAGATATCTAATCTGGATATTGTTAAGCTTGAAGTCCCGACTGTGTTTAATAAATCTATCAAAACCGTAATAGAAGCTATGGAAAAAGAAAACCTGACTATGTGCTCTGTGTAGGCCAGGCAGGAGGAAGAGTGGGGATTACTCCTGAAAGGGTTGCAATCAATATAGATGATGCCAGAATCCCTGATAATGAAGGCAATCAGCCTATAGACAGAACTATTTACCCTGACGGAAAAAATGCATACTTTTCCAACCTTCCTGTAAAAGCTATGGTTGAAGCTATCAAAAAAGCGGGATTAACATCAAGCCTTTCCAATTCTTCGGGCACCTATGTGTGCAATCACTTGATGTATGGAGTGTTATATCATATTGATAAAATATATAAAGGAATGAAGGAGGCTTCATCCATGTTCCGTATATACCTGAACAGACTGAAGATAAGCCTGACAAACCTTCTATGCCGCTTGAAGATATTGTAGGGGGACTTGAAGCTGCAATTATGGCAATAGCAGATAATGAAAAAGACATTAGAGTTATAGGTGGGACTGAATGTTAAAATTTAACTAAAAATATATATCTATAGAAAAAATTTTATTGTTTATATATGGATATCAAAATAATCTATACTTTTGATATTTTAAACTTAATTATCAAAATAATACAATAATATCTTGCAATTCTTCATGTAATTAGGTAAAAATGTATGAAGATAAATTTTATGTAATTTTGAGAAAAATACAAACAATTTTTAAAGTTTATCTAATATTTTAACTGATTGGAAAAATATGATATGTATTTAACGATACAATCTATTTTCGGAGGAGAAAAATGAAGAAAACATCTATTAAGGCGTTGATTACCATCTGTTTTGCAGGAATACTTATTGTTTCAAGTAGTGGTTATGCTTTTTGTTACACAGCTTATGGTAAGAAATTATTTTTAGAAGGCAAGTCAGTGATGACATAGAAAATTATCGTTGAACAGGTGGCTAATAATATAAATCAGGAATTTGAGAGTGTAGAAAGCTTAATAAATGAGTTGTCAACAATACTCTGCTGACTGATAGATATGCTTTGTGGAGTGAAAAACGAATTTCTTCGAAGATAGGCTAAAAACTTGGATTTAATAAATTTTTCTATACTGAGCTGAATGGGAAGCTACGAATATAACACCTGAGGCCGATAAGTTTGATGCATCAATGAGGCATATTTTAAAGAGGCTATGAAGGGTAAAGTATACATATCTGATATAATGACTGATAGTAAGAACGGTACTAAGTATATAGTTGTATCAGTACCATATTATCGATACGGACAAATAGAAGGTGTGTTTGGCGGAGTTAAAAGTATGGAGTTTATGAACAAACTCTGTGCGGATTTTAAATGGAAATCTACAGAAACCTTTCTATCTTCGATTCTAATACACAGTTAATTGCACATACGAACGGCCAGCTTGTAAAAGATGGACTGAATGTTATGGAGAAATCATCCGATCCGGATTATGAAAGTATAGCTGATTTTTAATAATGAAGTTAAGGCTAATGAATCAGGCATAGGAGAGTATAAATTATTAGGGGTTAAAAAGTTAGCAGGATATTACAATCTTAATAATAGAGGGGCTTACGATGTTAGCCTCAATAGCTGAGAATGAAGTATATGCACCGAGCAGTGAATTGACTGTGATAGCTTTATTGTAATTTCAATAATTATACTGGCAGGTGGAATAGCTGCCGTGTTATTCATAGCATCTATTATAGCTAATGCAATAAAGTCATTGAAAGCAGATATTACAGAACTTGCTGAATATAATTTAAGTGCTGAACCTAAAAAGGATTATTCACAGAGAAAAGATGAGATAGAGTGATATTTATAGGGCTACACAAGATCTTAAGGAAAGATTTATTGAAATTATAGAAAGATGAGGACATCTTCAAGGGATTTAAATATGTCCTGCCACAGCTTTTTGATAAATCAGAGAAAGTAAGTAAATCTACAGAAGAAATTGCTGTGACACTTGGTGACATAGCTCATGGTGTGAATTTGCAGGCAGATGATACTGAGGTCGGATTAACTCAGGTACAGAATTTAAGCAATATGATTGACAATAATAGAGTCAAATCTTAAAAATGCTTAAAGATAGCTTCAGGAAATGCTGAAAATCTTAAGAATGAAGGTATGATTACTATGGAAGAGCTTCTTAAATCAACTGAGAGCAATAAGAATATATCAGCTGAAATTAAAGAGGCAATAGATAATACTCAGATTAGCGTGGATGAAATTAAGACTGCTGGTGAAATGATACGCTCAATAGCTGAACAGACCAATTTGCTTGCACTTAACGCAGCTATTGAAGCAGCAAGAGCCGGAGAAGCAGGAAGGGATTTGCTGTAGTTGCGGGAAGAAATAAGAAAACTTGCAGAAAATTCAAGTCAATTTACAGAAAATATCAATAAGTCAGTAAATGAGCTGAAACGAACAGCTTATGCTGTAGAAAAATAAGTGAATCAGCAGACATAGTGACTAATCAGGCAAACAATGTTGATGAAGTCGAAGTGAGATTTAAAAGGAATTTCAGATGCTATCACTGAACTAAAGTCAGCAATGGATGAGATTATTGTTTCAAACAAGCGGATTGATGAAGCTCAGGAAATGTTATCAGGGATTATGGAAAATACAGCGGCACTTTCAAAAGAAAATTCTGCAACAACTGAAGAAATATCGGAGGCAACCGAAGAGCAGGCCAGGACATTTGAAGAAATTAAGAATGAGAGCCATGCCCTTATGGAATTATCAATGAACTTGACGAGGTAATTCAAAAGAATTTAAGTTGTAAAAGATACTTGCAATTATATCAAAATTCTGCTAAAATTAACTAGTGTGTGTTTTGTGTGTAGATTAACCTAAAATTTCCACTGGAGATAGAGGAGGTGCTGTAATGGCAAAGTGTGATGTTTGTGGAAAAGGCGTTAGTTTCGAGTATAGCTGTGAGCCATTCCCAGAAGAAACAACAGATCTTGGAAGGCTAATGTTAGAACTGTTAGAGTAAAGACTCCTGGCGGTGCTAAGACTATGCATGTTTGTGCTTCTTGCCTTCGTAGCAATCGTGTAGAAACGTGCTTAATTAAATAATTATAAAAAGAGCTGTTACCGGAGTAGTGACAGCTCTTTTTGTACGATAAGAAAGTTTTTATAATTTATATGGAGGTTTATATGGAACAGTACAAAAAGAGTTTATTGAATTTATGGTAGAATGTGAGGTTCTTAAATTTGGTGATTTTTACACTTAAAAAGTGGTAGAAAATCACCCTGTATGAATGCAGGAGCATATGTTACAGGGGGCAGATTAAGAAAACTTGGTAAATTTTTATGCTATGGCAATACATAATGCTTATGGCGATGATTTTGATGTTCTTTTTGGACCTGCTTATAAGGGAATACCACTAGCTGTAGCTGCTGTAGCTGCTTTTGATGAATTATATGGAAAAAGAAATCAAAATATTCTTCTAATAGAAAAGAAATAAAGGATCATAGTGATACAGGAATTTTACTGGGAAGTAAAATCAAATCCGGAGATAAGGTGGTTATTATTGAGGATGTTACGACTTCAGGTAAATCTATTGAGGAAACATATCCAATCCTAAAGTCAATGGGAGATGTGAAGTAGTAGGGATGATGGTTTCACTTGATAGGGGAGAAAGGGGGAAAGGTGAAATAAGTGCTCTTAAGGAAGTATCTGAGGGTCTATGGATTTCCGACTGGTGCAATAGTAACAATGTCAGAGTTATAGAGATATCTATATAATAAGGAAGTAAATGGAAGATTATTATTGATGATGAAATAAAAACAAGGATAGATGAATATTATAAGATGTATGGTGCAAAATAGTCATTGTATATTTTTGTATAGAAAAATATCGAAAATTGTATAATTTTCACAAAGATAACTGGTAATTTATTGGGAAAAATTTATTAGAATTATACAAAAATTGAATTAAATTTCTATATTTGATACTCTCTAAATATCTTTACAAAAAGATGTTTTTAGAGAGTATTATTTTATTTAAGGAAAACAATTATAAATTAAATCTGATTATAGAATTCTATTTTAAAAATTTTTATTAAATCTGGATTTTTAAATGTAAATAGAGTGATTATTTATTCTGTTTTATTAAAATCAAAATAATCCCAAATATAGGGTGGTTTATGTATATTAGGAGGTATCTATGCTTGTGGCCTTTTGGAGCAGTGCAGAGATAAGAGCAGGAGTTACAACTAATGCAGCATTAATCTCTCATTTTTATGCTCAAAGATATAAGGGAAAAGTGGCTCTATTTGAAAATCTCATGTTTCCCGGGAAATATGGATTAGATGATATTCTGATTGGTAAAAACATTTATCGTTTCTTTTTGAAGAGCCAATATACTATAACAGGAACAGTAATATAAACTATTATTATGGATTAATGAAGGCGGGGCTTCTGTGGATGGACTTAGTGATGCGGCATTACAGATGGTAGATGGTAAACTTCATTATTTTCCACAATTTTTCATCCAATCATAATCTGTTTGACTATGAAATGAATAAAATAATAGACGAGGCTTTTAGATGAATTAGATGCAAGATATGATGTGTATTTTCAGACTTAAAAAGACTACATACAATGACTTCTAAAAGATAATAGAACGAGCTGATTTGGTTTTTCATTAATGTACCGCAGGAAGAGAGTGATTTAGAAAGTATTTTGAGAGAATATTCCATTGATAGAAATAAGGTATGCTTCATTATTAGCAGGTATGGAAGGAGAAACAGGGATTTTAATGAATTTATATCACATATTGAAATTGATAACGAAAACGGTGTATTACATCCCATATTGTGAAGCGTTAGCAGTGACCTGTAAAAATGGTAATTTATCAAGTTTTTATCAAAAATCTTTGGTCAGTCAGAGGTGAAAAAGTTATGAATTGATTTCACAACTTAGAAAACTCACTGCTTTAATAAAAACCAGGATAGATTATCATATGGAAATGGAGATGACCGTATGATTGATAAAATTACTATGAAAATACAGTGAAGCAAGTACACCAAAATAATTTTTAATGGGCTTTAGATACTATTAAGAAGATTTTACCCAATTACTTAGAGTGAAAATCTCAATATAGGCTATTTCTTATGAAAGAAAACTTATACGGATTAAGAGAAGGGGAAGAACTTAGGGAAGCTTTACGAACCTGTGGTTCAGGTAATGAAAACATCAAGGTTTTTGTAAAGAATTATATTTGGATTTTACTTGCAGATAAATATAAAATAACAGAAGAAAATATAGGGTTATTTTTGGGAAGAAGATACTTTGAATATAAGTTTAAAATTATGCTTATTAAAAAGTATGAATGAACATGGAAAAACTGGGTCTTGAAAAATTCATGGATAAACATTTTTGCAGATTTGATTAAAAAGGATAATAAACGAACCTTAGATGAGAAAATGTTAAATAGGGTTTATGAAAAAGCAGGTTACAATATTGCGTCTTTTTCCAGAGAAAATGGAAATTTTATGTCAGAAAATCTATGAAAAATTATAAGGAAATGGGATTATAGACTCACTAATTCCGCTTGTGTTAGATGGAATATCAGGAGGGGTTTCAAGTGATAAGGGGAATTTTATGTATGGATTATGTATAGGGGGAATTCTATAGGTTTATCTTTTCTAAAAATTTAAGGGAGAAACCGAGATAAAGAGAGATATGCAGAAACCTGTGTAGAGTTATGGCATAGGGGCAGCTGTCAGAAAGGAGGGATACATTGTAGCAGAGCTTGCAGATGGTTCAAGAGCGTCTATATCAAGACCGCCATTTTGTAGAAAGTTGAGTTTTTCATTAGAAAAATTTAGAATGGAAAAATTATGGAAATGGAAGATATAATTACCGGAGAAGGTTCAGAGAATATTATTCAACTTTTTAAGATATCTGGTAATTGGAGAAAGATTAATAGCAGTTACAGGAGAGCAGGGTTCAGGAAAGACAACTCTTCTGGCATCCATGAGTTAGATTCATACCGGAATGGTTAAATATTAGAGTTTCTGAGATGTCATTTGAGCTGCATTTGAGACAGAGGCTGCCGGGAAGGAATATAGTAAGCTTCAAAGAAACAGATGGTGTTGGTATACAGGAAGGACTTGATTTTACTAAGAAAAACAGATGGAAATGTAACTATACTTGGAGAGGTTGCATCAATGCAGGCGGTATTATTTTTAGTACAAATAGCACAGAATGCGTCAGCTTTACACTTTTACGCATCACGCAAAGATACAACGGCTTTAAATTCATTATATTAGAAATTCATTATTGATGCAGGGAAATTTTAGAAATGAGACAGTTGCACTAATGCAGGGCGGTAAGTTCAGTGAGAATAAATATACATGTTGAGAAAAATTCTATTGGAGGAGGTATATAGAAAAATCAGTGAAATAATTCCTTGTGAAGATAAAAATGGATTTAAAGAAAAAGTTATTGCTTACAATAATAGGGAAAATATATATTAAATGATGAGCTTAGTAGAAACTGAGGAAGCTATTTATGGAAATTGCCGGAAGATGAAACTTTGAACTTTGTACAATATGTAAGGCGTTGGCAGAAGGTGAAAAGATGGAAAAATGTTTGTTTTAGTATCTATAAGATATTGTGTTTAACTAAGATGGGAAGGATGGTGATTGGAAAAACTGAGTATGAAGTTGGAAGATATTTGCCATTTGATGATTTTGGCCTTGGAGTAAATACAATAAAAGTTTTATTTACAAATGTACTTAAAGCCTTATTATGGTTTATTCTAAGTGTTACAATTGCCTTGTTTGATAAAAATATTTTATTGCAGCATTAGTTCTTGGAATTGCATCCTATAAAGACAGCCTTGTAAAGTGGAAAAGAAGTCAGGAAAAACTTTGCTCAAACAGTTATCTCAATACTTGAATGAATTGAGAAGGGAGTTTTATAGATTTAATGATGTGAGGAGGCTTTTTAGCAGCTTTCTCGGCAGCAGGCGAAGAACTTAAACTTCATCTTGGACTGATTGAAGATGAACTTGACGGAGATGGAATACCAGAGAGGTATAGGCTGGCAGTTCCCAATAGATTCATATTTATTTTTATAGCAATTTGCCAGTGTGGCATAAAAATATGGAGATAGTAATAATACCTTTGTATCTAATGTAGATGAATTACAGAAGAATATTGACTCAGACTTACTTAAGTGGGAAAAGAGAGGATTTTATATTTAGTGCGGTATTTTTGCAATAAGCTTTGCACTTTTTGAGTATGCCAATTATGGAAAGATGGGCTATGTCTCAGGTATCTGACTTGAAAGATTTTTATAACGGATTTAAAGGAAGTATGACCAGAGCCGTTTGTATAATGCTGACTGCTTTATTTATTTTTTAATTTTTTTGAAAAATGCAGGAAATTAGAAAGATGGTATAGAGCCGTTGCTATCAGGTATTATGGAAATTCGATGATAAACAGGTGGCTTTAAATGGATTTTTGATAAGAAGAATATGGAAAATAGTAGAGTTGCAAGAATCTTAATTGAGAATTTCCAGAGAAATCTTATCAACAATTCATTATTATGAGATTTTGTTGCTTTTTAATAAGTTTGAAGTTATTACTTTAATTGTATTTTATTGGAATTTATCCTATTTATTTCTTCTTCCGGTTTTATTGATACCATTTCTACTTAGTTATATTCCTTATATAAGTTTAGTGATAGATGGTATGTTTTATGGAGTGGAATTAGAAGATGAGATTGGGCAGGTAACTTATGACTATTTCTCTTGCCGGTGTAATAGGTATGACGGTAGAAGAGATTCTCCTATGGATTGAAAAATTTTTACTCTTTTTCTTAGGGACAGTGTTGCTGACTGTATAGACAGGCTGGATGTAGATGAGAACAAAGCTCTGGATGGTCTTAGAGAGCGTTGGAAGATGACCGGCTTTTGTAAATGTTATAGATGACATAATAGCCAGTGATAAAATAGGGATTAATGAAGCATTCAAAGATTTATTATCAAGAAGGGATTATTATACAGCCAAGCGCAGACAGGAGCAAGAGTTAGTGGTTAGAAAAAGGAGGCTGTTATTTCGACTTTTTATATCTTCCATTCATGGTGACAGTAGGGAGCACAGAGTAGTTCCGTTTTTAGTTATAAGCATAAGAAATTTGTTAGATGTAACAGTGAAATTAAGTTGATTTTGAAAGGGGTATTGATATGAGTAATGGGTTAAAAAGGCCTAACGCTGGCGGCGGGAGTAATTATTACCCTGCATAGTTATCAGTATAGCATTTTTGTAACAAGAGAAGCTAAGGATATAGCAGCACAGGGTATAAATCAGATGGGAGAGTATACTACAGAGATGGGAAATGGAGGATTGAATTCTACAATGGCCTAACACTTTCAGGAAATGAAGTTATAGGACAGCTAAAAAGGCTCAAAAGGCAAGGCAAATATATATGTTATTACAAATGATACCAAAACAGCTGCACTCGGAAGAGTTAAGGTAGAAACTACGAGCTGGCTTTACAAACAATGTATACCAATATGGTAATTTCATAGGAAAAGTTAAGTACAAGGATGATGGAAGTGTGGATAGGCTTACCTTCATCCAACAGGTTCAATAGGCAGCATTATGATTAAAATATTGGAATTGTTAAAAAGACTTTTAATGTATTTTTTTATTTGTATTAGGAGTCAGTCAGATATATGAAAATTACTTAGAAAATTTAGAGAAAAATGCTGAAGGCGGAATTATTATGGAGGTTTTTAGTAAATTTTGGAGTATCATAGTAGGCTTTGTCTTGATATTCATATGTCCGGTTTACATTACTGAGATGAGAGTAAAAAGCACTTTCAGATATTGAGTGTTAATCTTGCAGACAGGTTTTTAGATAAGGTAAAGTATTCAGGGTATATTGACAGGCAGGAACTGAACAGTTTATATACGAGCCTGGCTAAAATTACATTGGATAAAGAGTTTAGAATTACTGCATAAGAGGAGGGCTGTAAGACCTGTTTTTAATAAAGGTGAGGTTGTAGACAGCAAAAGAGTTTTTATGTAGAAGTATTAGACGAAGAAATAAGGAATGACTTAAAACAAAAAATTCTAAGTATAAATTTAAAATTGGAGATGAAATTTGCTGCATAATAAGTCCAAAGACAAAAATATTCAATGTATTTCCTGAAAAATAATAGAATTAGGAGGGATGATAGAAAACGAGTATATCAAAAATTAGTTCATTAACATCGGTGTTTGTAATAATACTGGCCTTGCTTGGTACTATAAGAATACAGATTTTCTTTTGTAGAACTTACCAGAGGAATGATGGCAGAGAATGAAGTAATGGAAATGGCAGGTGCAGGAGTAAGTGATGTTCAGGATGATTTTAGGAGTGCTAAGTATAGGGGTGTATTGAGATACTCAGAAGATAATCTAATAAAAGACTTGTTTGGTAAAAGAGAATCAGTATCTAAAATAGAAGGAGAAATGCTTACACAAGGATACTTAAAGAAGATAAATGAAGATATTATTTTTCTAAAAACCTAAGAAAGATATCAGGCATAATGGTTTTCTGAAAAATGTTTATAAAAATTAAATCAGAAAGTAAAGAGAGAATTTATTATTATGCGTTTAATAATATCTATCATAATTCATATTTTTGCAGATCATTTACCATCAAATAAAGAAGAGATTAAAGTTTATTCATCTATGGAGGAAGGAGCTTTGTCAGGAATTTTCCTTGTAAAAAGTGTGTGCTTGGATATGAAAAAATAAGGAGGGATTTGGAAAATTCATTGAAAAATGCTAACGATTGCAGCAGGAATATTTATAACCTGTATTGTTATAAGTTTTTAGCTTTTTAGTAATGCATGAAGGAATATCATTAGGGAATATTTTTATAAATAGTCTTAATGAGCAAGAGAAAGATTATAGGGAATATAATGTAACCAAATATGATTCTGGAGATATTAACAGGAGCAGAAGTTATCAATATTACAAGGAAATATCAAAATTATATGGAAGTAATTGTCATAACAGATAGTGGCAGCAGAACTTTGATAGAAATAATAATTTTTCAGATTTCTGCTAATTTTCCGGAAAAGCAGTTTTTATATAGAACCTTATGATGATTATGTAGGACGGGTAGGAAGAGATTTAAATGGGAAAAATAAAACTGTTTAAAATTTGAATTAAGAAAGGGATAAAAATGATAAAATTTGAATTGATAAAAATATTTATTAATGCAGTTATTCTTTAGTGATTATATGTTCAGGAATATATAAGGTTTCAGCAATTGCAGGAGAAGACTGCAGTGAAGGACAGGTTGTAGATTATCTTGCGGAGTTAACTAATTTAGGAGTACTTGCAGACAATAGCTTTGAAGGAAAGAAAGGAGGGTTAAACAGATTTGGCATAAAGGGATTGGAATATCTTACTCAGAGAATGAGTCTGTAACTGTAGAGAAATTAGTATCCATATGTGTTGATATTATGAATTATTTGGGTGAGAATAAAGGAATAAAAAGTAAAAAGATTATTCAGATTTTCAATTTATTATGGACACAGGTGAAATTTTTATATACGGATGGTAAGTGAAGCCAACTTACCATCGGGTAGTAGATGAACCATTAAAAAGATGAACTTGATGGAAGGGTTATAGTAAAGAAACTTGGAAGAATTAATGATTTAAGCAAAAGCCGAGAAGAGACATAGATTAGACCTTTGTAACGGTGTTAAAAAAAGGAATTATTATTGGAAAATCTCTAGGAAAATACTCACAAAAAGGAATCTGGAGCCCTAAGAGAAAGGTAGGATTAAGTGAAGTAAAAAGGTTATAGACAGAGCATATGATAGAGATAAGAGATACCCTATGAGTCCTGACGGACAGCTCATTAGAAAGACTAAATTACCTGTTAATGCATCTGAATACAAGTATATCCTGGCAGCTTTTTCCTAATTCTTTTTATGAAACATGGTTTTTCATATGAAACATCACCTGCAACTTATCAAACATTACATACTGACTATGATCCACCTAAATTTGCATATAACAAGTATAAGGAAGGATATCTTACTTATAATAATATATATGAAGAGGCAGATAAAAATTAGAAGGTTTCAAGATCATAGATTTAATGTAGATTACCGGACTATTGATAAAAAGTGGGTGATAAACTGGTTTCTTTCTATAAAGAACCAGGTGATACCAATGAGGATTTGAAAGGATAAGAAAATGACATTAGGAAATATATTAAGTTTGTTAAAAATCACAATTAATATTAGAGGCTAAACCATCGGCTTCTGACGCAAGTTTTATGTATTATGATGGATTTAAACCTATTTCTCATGAACATGATCAATTCAGAATATTATCTGTGAAAACTTAGATAAAAATTTTGATAAGATAATATATGGAGTTTGGTTAATTAATACACCTTATGGAATTTCGAAGCATTATAAAGAAAAAGGTAGAACTTGGAAAGTGGATTGAAGGAGTTTATGGCATAGGATATCCGGAAAAAGACTTTATCTCCTCTGATGATGACTACATATAGATGGAAATGGACAGGATTGGAAGTGATAGACAATACTAAAAGAAATATTAGGAAAAAGATTTTCTAAAACATAGTTTAAAATTACACCTAAGGATGAATTATGGTATAATCCTGAAGCACAGTATCCATTTTATGGATGGAAGTAATATGAAGAATCTAACAGCAATATGTACATTATTTATATTTGCAGTATTTAGTGCTTTCGTAGTACATGTTATAACAGTAAAACCTAATACCAGATTTAAAATAGAGCAAGATAGTGGGAACATTGAATGGGAGTCCTCCGCAATAAAAGCTACAACGAATACGAAAAGTGGCAGATTAAGGGATATTTTCTGTCGTTGGAGCCATCAGGAAAGAATGACTTTGGATATCCGCTCCGTAGGAAGACTCTATTATAAAACCATATTTGAATAATAGTACGGTGAGTATAAAAACCAAGGATGATTCAAATGGCAAAATAGAAATAAAAATATTTTATCAGGACAGTATATAAAAACAAATAATGTCAAATAAAAAGTTTTTATTCTAAAGCTTATAGAAAAAGTATAAAAAGGGTGACAAAAACTTGTATATAGATACTTTTTGAGACTTATGAACTAGTCTTTGATTCCTATATGAGGAAAAGGGTGATTGATGCTTATAGGAAAAAGAGTAAGACTGACTTTGAAAAGCCTGATGGTAAATATATTTATATAGATGGACATAAGTATGAATATAACAGTCAGACTGATGATGTAAAAGAAAATTAGAAAAATGATTTAACCGATATTGATAAAATTATAGGAGCAGAGTATTGGATAAAAGGGACTAAAGAACAATGGAAGAATACTGATTATTATAATCATAAGATTAATTATGAGATATATTCTAATGTGCTGGTGAAATATGTTGATAAAAATGGGGCTTTACTGGATATAGTTCAAGTCTTAGAATTAATAAGATGAGGGCTAAGGAAATTGATAATAGAGGGAAAAAGGTTATCTAATCCGCATTATTTTTCAAACAAAAGATACGGGAATTAATGGAGAATGATGAACAGAAATATTTTTGGTGATGAAGTAACATGTGACTCTGCCAAAGTTAATAACAATTAATAAAATAAAAAGATAGAATATAAGTTTATTTCAAGCGAATTTATAGAGGGCGGAGTTCCGTTAATACCTAAGAATAGAAAAAGGGAAGGGGGCAGATAAACAAAAACTGATATTGGGGGATGAAGGTTCTGTAGTAGTAGGAATATATGAGGACCACAACCAAGGATAATTGAAAAGAGACGGAAAATGTCTAATGAATTAACTCCTCCGGAATCATCCGGAACAATTGAGCGGACATTAGAAGATTCTCCTTGATATAGAGAAAGGAATTCCGGTAAGTGAATACTATTATAAAAATGTGATTACGGAAAAACTATCTTTTGAAATATCGTTTTTAAGAACAGAAAGGGAGAAAAACTTTTATGATGTAAACAGTTATGTAAACTGGAAACTTAGCTGGACTACAGTTGTAGATAATAAGGTAGAGCAGCATAATACAGCAATAAGGGTTGACTATATTACGACGGTTAAGAGAAAGTATTCTTATTGGTACATTGATAATTTAGAGGTGTATACACTGGATGGAGCAGTTTTATTTAATGATGCAATCCCTGATACAGGAATTAAAATGCTTACCAATGGTTATATTCCGCCCAAGATAGAGTATATGAGCAAAATATGGTGGAGGATGAACATATAAAGCCGCCACGAGAGCCTTAGAACTATAAATCTTGGAATGAGGTACGCAAATGGATTTAATATACCAAATTACAATCCGACATCTGAAATAGAAACTATGATAGGACATCCGTTGGTAAAGAAATGATAGATTGATTATTGATGGAAAACTTATTATGGATGACCGCTATATTAGAAAAATCAGCTCCAAAGCCGATAAAACCTGATGCAAAAAGGAAGTAAAATAGATGCGGGAGTCTTATATGCGTTTGGTAAAAAGATAGAAAATAAAGTGCAAAATGATATTTATGAAAGTAGTGGAAAAAGTATTATATGTCTTAAGTGATAGTGTGAATCCTGAAGGAGATAATGAAATTGAATTTGATATAGACTATGTAAATTCTGTTAGAGTTCACACTCCTGTAGTCCTGTGATTATACTATAGTGGATGCAAAAAGTGAGTCAGCTTATCGCTCCTGGATAGAACTTTGTATCAGCTGGTACTGGAAAAGAATTTTTGCCATTGATATTTTAACAACAGGCAAATCATTTGGATATAAAGGATATGGAGACAGGGATTATGCCAAGTATACATATAGAAAAAGAAGTAATTTTTCCTTTTGATGTAATGCTTGGTGAAAGACTCTGTCCTGCAAATATTCCGGTCATATTGGATGAAAATACTAACTTTCACTACCAATGACAGTAGATGAGGGTAAATATACGATAATAGTAAGAACCTTTGCTATAAAATTATTTACCAAATTCAAATGCAAATCAGGAACTTTATGCAAATTTTTTTCAATGGAAAATTATATTGTGAGAATAAGATAAAGGTAGAGGTAAGTGGAAGATTAATAGATTTTACTTTTAAATGTAAAACACGACAATGTGGGAGAAGGAGGATGGAAGCTTTATTTTAGATAGGGGAGTGAGACTTAATAACCTGCCATTAGTTGAAGGAGATAATAAAAATTTAAGAATGAAGGTCTCATTTAAAAAAGGGATATGCAGTCAGTTTTGCTCATTACAACAATAGGAAATTATTATAGGGAACCCGTATGGAGTAAGGGATGGATTTTGACTTTTTGTACTTGACATAGTTACAGGTAAGCGGATGCCGGTTGATATTTATTATGAAGAAGCATCAAAAAGGAAATAAAAAGCTGGGGCTTATAAAGGTAGGGAAGTAAAAAGGATGAATCTAATATTCACTATGCGGAAGATATTGAGGAGGATATATGGCTATATAGATATAACAGGGAATTTTTGCCAAGACAGTTAATGCTTATGGGAAGTAATAAGTATATTCAGAGATGGAGAGGAGAATATAGCCTGCCGGAAAGAATATATGTGTGTAAAGGGATTTAATTTAGAAGAATATTTGAAAGAGATATCAATCGGTATATTTTGATGAAGATTTTTGGATAAAAACAGGATGGCTGATAGTTTCAGCAGATATCTCAACTATAAAAATAAGACTAAACAGCTAAGCTATATAAATGCTGAAAATGAAAATATGGATATTTTAATAATTGAAGTATGAGTAACCGGAAGAAAAGAAGCATTTTGGAAAGGCAAGAGAGATAGAGTTTATGGATGGAGATTTATTTGTATATGATTTATCGAAGGAAATATGGCAGGAAAGACGTGCAGAAGTAAAAGGTGTATTAAAGGGCATTGACAAAACAGGGGCTAAAAGCTATCATTTTTATGTTATAATGATAAGAGACAAAAAGAAAGAATCTCTTGATAATAAAGGTTGTATTATATCATTATTTTTATAAATAAGGTTGTGGGAAGGAATACTTATCGATATATTGGTATTTGTTGTTCATATTATATAATTGATAGTTTTGGAGAGTTTTTATGCAGAAAAATAGGGTTTACAGGCTTTGGACTAATTGGAGGTTCGCTTGCGAAAGTTTGGAGAAAAGAAGCTATCCGGATTATCTATTTGTGGCTTATAATTATAAAAAGAAGTGTTGATGAGGAACTGCTAAAGGCAAAAGATGATGGGGTTTTAAATCAAATAGTAACTGATCTTGTTGAGCTTTCTGATTGTGATATTATTTTACTGTCAGCCTCTGTATTGTCAAATATTTCTTATCTTGGCAGACTTAAGGAAGTTGTAAAAACAAGATTGTATAATTACAGATGTTGGCAGCGTTAAAGGTACAATTGCGAAAAGAGGCTGAAAGGCTCGATGACCAGTCAGTTTATAGGAGGACATCCTATGGCAGGTTCGAGAAGACAGGCTATTCAAAATGCAAGCGTAACCTTATTTGAAAATGCATATTATATTTTTAACACCATTTAGGAATACTGATGAAGGAAAAACTTAATAATCTAAAAATTTAGTTGAAGAGACTAAGGCTGTGCCGGTAATTATAGATGCAAAAAGACATGATTATGTAACAGCTGCTATCAAATCATAGCCTCTATGTAGTGGCTTCATCTTTGGTGGGGTGGTTGCAAAAGCAGACGAGAAAAATGGACTGTTTACAATGCTTGTTGCAGGTGGATTTAGAGATATAACAAGGATAGCTTCATCTTCACCGGCTATGTGGAGGATATTTGCCTTTACAAACAGGGACAGTATCTTGGAATTTTTGGATAAATATATTGATGAACTTGAAGAAGAAAAATTGATTACCAGATGTGAAGATGACAGGGCTTTACAATTTTTGACAGCAACAAAGATTATAGGAATTCGCTGCCTCTTAGAAAAAGCTAATATGGCAGTTTCTCACGAAATTTTATTATATGTGCCTGACGAACCGGGTTCAATTGCTATTATGGCATCAATACTTGCGGCTAAGGGCATTAGCATTAAGAATATGGGAATAGCACACAACAGGGAGTTTTTAGATGGAGTACTTAGAATAGAGTTTTTATGACAGCCATTCAAAAGAAGCACACTTGTGGCTATAAAAAGAGAGAAATTATAAAATATTTGATTAAAGAGGAGGTCATTATAATGCCCAAACTTTTTGTTTATATATAATCCAAACTCAGGTAGAGGAAATATAAGGAAAGAAGTATCTTTTAATACTGGAGAAACTTTCACTTAAGGGCTATCAACAACAGTATTTCCAACTGCCAGAAGTGGTGATGTTGATGAAATGGCAAAAAATGAGGCTCATAAGTTTGATTTGCTTGTTTGAGCAGGAGGAGATGGTACATTCAACGAAGTTGCGCAGAGGGCTGATGGAGTCTGGAAAGCTTGGAAACAAAAATCCCCGTAATTGGGTATATTCCTGTAGGCACAGTTAATGACTTTGCAGCAAGCCTCGATATTCCTAAAGAGGTATCCGATGCCGTAGATGTTATTATATATGGGATGGATAAAGAGGTTGACATAGGTTCTTTTCTGTGTTGGAGAACAGGAGAGTTATACAGCTATTTTTACATATGTTGCGGCATTTGGGGCATTTCACTGAAGTGTCTTATGAGACTTCTCAGGATATAAAGAATGTCATCGGAAAGGCGGCATATTTCCTTGAAGGAGTAAAAAGTCTCCAAAAGAATCAGACCTTATCACTTAAAATAACCTACGATGGTAATGTGATTGAAGATGATTTCATATTTGGTATGGTCGCTAACTCAGAAGTCAGTTGGAGGATTTAAAGGGATTACAGGTCCTGAAGTCTATTTAGATGACGGAGAATTTGATGCGATATTTGTAAAGAATCAAGTCGCCACTTGATTTGCGAAAAATATTATTAATTCATTTATACTAATGGATATGAAAACAGATAACATCTGCCATTTTCATTCGGGAAACATCATAGATAGCAGATGAAGGCTTGCAATGGACTCTGACGGAGAAGCCGGAGGACTACATCAAAATGTTCAAATAAAAACCACAAAACAGGCGTTAACAGTAAAGGTAAGGTAAATAAAATGGAAAATATGAATAATGAATTCATTACACTAACAATAGGAAAACAGAAGAATATATGCTAATTGCACATGATGGAAGAAAAAAGAACTTATTCAGTGGTGCTTGGACAATAAATCGGTTCTTGAAAAACATTTTCTATCAGGAACAGGAACTACAGCAAGGATGATAACAGATGCAACAGGGACTTCCTGCACGTGGTTATAACAGCGGCCCGCTTGGCGGCGACCAGCAGATAGGTGCTAAAATTGTTGAGGGAAAGATTGATTTTGTAGTTTTCCTGTCAGATCCGCTTTCAGCACAACCACGATGACCCTGATGTAAAGGCATTTCTAAGAATCTGTCAGTATATGATATCCCCTATTGCTACCAATAAAGCAACTGCTGATTTTATGATAACCTCTGCTCTGATGGATAAGGAATATGACCATATGATAATTGATTTCAACAAAAATATAGCTGATAGAGCGAGGACCTATAATATATGAAAACCAGTGACTATGATTTACCTGAAGAACTTATAGCTCAGGATCCTTTAGAGGACAGAACAGCATCAAGGCTATTGGTTCTAATAGAGTAACAGGGCTATAGAACATAAGATATTTAGTGATGTAATAGATTATCTTAATGAGGGAGACTGTCTCGGTTATTAACAATACCAGAGTTATTCCTGCAAGACTTATAGGCGAAAAGGAAGGGCACCGGCGGCAAGGTTGAGGTATTGCTGCTTAGAGAAGGGCAAATGATGTGGGAAACCCTGGTAAAGCCGGGAAAGAAGTTAGGCGCCCGGAGCTAGGGGTTGCATTTTTGGAGATGGAAGACTTAAAGCTGAGATTTTTGGAGATTGCAGAAGAAGGAAAACAGATTAGTCAGGTTTTTATTGATGAAGGAATATTTGAAGAAATATGATTCTCTCGGAGAAATGCCTCTTCCTCCATATATTACCCATAAACTTGAAGATAAGGAAATGTATCAGACTGTTTATGCTAAGTTTGATGGTTCTGCCGCAGCTCCAACAGCAGGACTTCATTTTTACTCAAAAGAGCTTCTGTCTCAAAAATAGAGAGAAGGGTATAAAAATAGCAAGTATTACATTACATGTCGGACTTGGAACCTCAGGCCTGTTAAGGTAGATGATGTAAACAATCATCAGATGCACACTGAATGGTATGAAGTAAACGCTGAGGCAGCTGACATTATTAATGAAACTAAAAGAAACGGTGGAAGAGTAATCTGCGTAGGTACCACAAGCTGCAGAACCATAGAGTCAGTTGCAGATGAGAATGGCTATATGAAAAGCAAAGACAGGTGAAACAGACATATTCACTTTTATCCCGGATATAAGTTTAAGGTTATGGATGGGCTTATAACTAACTTCCACCTGCCTGAGTCCAACCTGGTTATGTTGGTTTCAGCGTTTGCAGGAAAGAGAAAATGTACTTGCTGCTTATGAGACAGCTGTTAAAGAAAGATACAGATTCTTTTTCTTTTGGTGATCTATGATATTGATTTGAGAGTATATAATCTCTTATACAAGGTGTAATCAAAAAGATGTATATGAGGGCACTCTAAAGAAGAGTGTCTTTATTATTTTAAAGAGACAAATGTACACAATTTTTATTGCAATTTTCTATTGACAAATTATTATATATAAGGTGGTATCTTACTATTAGATGTTAGCACTCTAGTTAAGTGAGTGCTAATAATTAAAAGAAAGGAGATGAGATGGAACTTGACGATAGAAAAACTTGAGATACTTTAAAGCTGTCATCAAGAACTATCTTGAGACAGGCGAGCCTGTCGGCTCCAGAACAATATCTAAGTTTTCTGAGTTGAAACTAGCTCTGCAACAATTAGAAACGAGATGTCTGATCTTGAAGATATGGGGTATTTGGTAAAGCCTCATACTCGGCAGGAAGAATACCTTCGGATGATGCTTACAGATTATATGTCGATTCGCTTATGCAGACCAAAATAAAGGAAGAAGAAAGTCTTAAAAAGGATTTGATTGAAAAAGTCAGATAAGCTTGAGACTTTACTTCAGCAGGTTGCTTAACTTACTTTGCAATGAATACAAATTATACTACAGTTGTATCTGCCCCTAAATATGAAAGCAACAATATTAAATTTATACAGCTTTCAGAGATTGATGAAGAAAATCTCTTATAGTAATTGTGTTGGAAAAAGAATGCTGTTAAGAACACAATAATTAGGGCTTGATGAAGCGGTTGAGAAAAAGTTTGCTCCTTAAGCTAATATTATGCTTAATTCATTTCTTGCAGGGACTTAATATGAAGGACATAAAACATAGGAGTTATTGCAAAGATGAAGGAACAGGCAGGAGAATATGTGAACCTTGTCGGAAGAATAATAGATGACAATAGGGTCTGTATTCTCTGAAGATGATTCACTTAGAATATATACAAGTGGTACTACGAATATTCTAAAGTATCCTGAACTTAATGATAGTGATAATATGCAAAAGCTTCTTTATACAATCGAGGAAAAGAAAGAACTGAGTGCTCTTCTTACAGACAGGATGGATGATGGCAATGACGATGGCATTCAGGTCTATATAGGGAAATGATACGAATGTTGAAAGCTTTGAAGGATTGTTCAGTTGTGACTGCAACTTATGAGATTGAAGAAGGTGTTTACGGCAAAAACAGGAAATTGTAGGTCCCTAAGAGAATGGATTATGCGAAAGTTGTCGGATCACTTAAGAATCTAATGAGGCAGTTGGATAGCATATTTAAGCTATCAGAGTGAGGATAAAACTACAAAGGCAATTAAGCTTTTATAGATATGAAAAAATGACATAAATTATGTAAGTGATACTACAGAAAGGTGGTAGATCAGAAAGATAAAAAGAAACATTCTGAAGAGAAAATAGAAAAAGTTGATGCTGAAGAAACAGCTTCTGCTAAAAACAGTTTCTGAAGAATCTTTAGATGAAAAAGAGTTAAATAAGATAAAAAGAAGAAAGAAAAGCATCAAAAGAGGAAGAATATAAGAACAAGATAGATGAGTTAAATGACAAGCTAATGCGCCAGATGGCAGAGTTTGACAATTTCCGTAAGCGTACTGAGAAGGAAAAAGTCGCAGATGCATGACTTAGGTGCGAGGGAATAGTTGAAAAGATTCTTCCTATTATTGATAACTTCGAAAGAGGACTTGGCAGCCTTTTCTGAAGAAGAAAAGGAAGGGGCCTTTTGCTAAAGGCATAGATAAGGTGTATAAGCAGCTTATGCAGTGCCTTGTGGATGTAGGGAGTTACTCCTATAGAAGCTGTTAGCAAGGAGTTCAACCCTGAAATACATAATGCAGTTATGCACGGTGAAGATGAAAATCTTGGGACGAAAACACCGTAGCAGAAGAGATGCAAAAAGGCTATATGTATAAAAGAAAGTGTTGTAAGACCAAGTATGGTTAAAGTTGTTAACTAGCATTTGTGGATTGCAATATAAGCAGTTTCTGTATCACATTAAAAATATAAATATTAAAGCGAGGTAATTATTATGAGTAAAATAATTGGTATTGATTTAGGCACAACAAATCCATAGCGTTTCTGTTATGGAAGGTGGACAGCCTGTGGTTATCTTAATGCTGAGGGTATGCAGCAACTCCTTCAGTAGTTGCATTTTACAAAGAATGGTGAGCGTCTTGTGGGCGAGACTCGCAAAGCGTCAGGCTGTAACCAATGCGATAGAACAATATCTTCTATCAAGAGACATGGGAACTGACATAAGGCAAATATGACGGGTAAGTCACAGCCCTCGGAGATTTCAGCTATGATTCTTCAGAAGCTTAAAAGCTGATGCAGAGGCATATCTGGAGAAAAGGTAACAGAGGCAGTTATCACTGTTCCTGCTACTTTAATGATGCGCAAAGACAGGCAACCATGATGCAGGTAAGATTGCAGGCCTTGATGTAAAGCGTATCATCAACGAGCCTCACAGCCGCTGCCTCTTGTTATGGTCTTGATAATGAAAAGAACAGAAAATTATGGTTTATGACCTTGGTGGCGGTACTTTCGATGTATCTATCATCGATATCGGTGATGGTGTTATTGAAGTTCTTTCAACCAACGGCGATACCAAGCTTGGTGGTGATGATGTAGATAATGTACTCACCAACTACTTCATCGCGAGACTTTAAGAACAAAGAAGGTGTAGACCTTCTCTACTGATAAAATGGCTCTTCAGAGACTCTAAAGAAGCTAGCTGAGAAGGCAAAGAAGGAACTTTCTTCTTCAACTCACAGACCAATATCAACCTTCCTTTCATTACAGCTACTTGAAGGACCAAAGCATTTTGAACCTGACCTTACAAGAGCTAAGTTTGAAGAGCTCATCCACGATATAATTGAGAGAACTGCTATTCCTGTTCAGAATGCACTATGATGCAGGACTTACTGCAAGCGATATAGGTAAAGTACTTCTGGTTGGTGGTTCTACACGATTCCTGCAGTTCAGGCAAAGGTTGCACAGCTTACAGGTAAAGAGGCAAGCAAAAACCTTAACCCTGATGAGTGCGTAGCTATCGGTGCTTCTATCCAGGGTGGTAAGCTCGCAGGCGATTCAGGTGCAGGTGACTCCTTTCTCCTGATGTAACACCACTTTCACTTTCAATTGAGACTATGGGTGGTGTTGCTACAAAAGCTTATCGAAAGAAATACAACTATTCCTACCAGAAAGAGCCAGGTATTCTCACAGCGGCAGATAATCAGTCTCAGTTGAGTATCAATGTAGTTCAGGGTGAAAAAGACAGTTTGCTAAGGATAACAAGAGCCTCGGACAGTTCAGACTTGACGGAATTGCTCCTGCTCCAAGAGGAAATCCCTCTCAGATTGAAGTTACCTCGATATGATGCAAACGGTATTGTTAATGTTTCAGCAAGGATCTTGGAACAGGTAGAGAACAGCATATCACAATCACTGCAGGTTCAAACATGAGTGATGCAGATATAGATAAGGCTGTTAAAGAAGCTGCCGAGTTTGAGGCTCAGGACAAGAAGCGTAAGGGAAGGCATTGATGCAAGAAATGATGCTGATGCTAGTGGTATTCCAGACAGAGAAGGCACTTAATGATGGTAGGTGACAAGATTACAGAGGCAGACAAGAGCTCAGTAGAGGCAGATCTTAAGCACTTGAGATATTCTTGAGTCTACTCCTGCTGACAATGTATCCGATGAAGATATTGATAAGCTTAAGGTTGCTAAAGAAAAGCTATGGCTAGTGCACAGAGCCTCTTTACCAAGGTGTATGAACAGTCACAGGGTGCTGGGAGCAGGTCCTGATATGGGAGGACAGACAGGTCAGACAACATCTAATTCAGGTAGCAATGATGATGTTGTTGATGGAGACTATAGAGGAAGTATAATATTTTGATAGAAATAGGGGCTGTCGCACTAAGCCTTGGCGGCAGCCCAATGCCTGTATAAAGATATAAAAATAATCACACTTTTACCATAGATATACATAACGAAATGTAAGTTATAGTTATAAGGCGTTTGTGGTCAATAGGGTGAATTGTATGTGTTTAAAATAAATTGATGAAAGTGGGATAAATATGGCAGATCAGAAAAAGAGATTATTATGAGGTTCTTGGTGTAGCTAAGAATGCGTCTGCTGATGAATTGAAGAAAGCGTATAGAGTACTGGGCAAAAAGTATCATCCTGATGCCAATCCGTGATAAGGAGGTTGAAAGCTAAGTTTAAGGAGGCTTCAGAGGCTTATGCAGTACTTAGTGATGATGAAAAGAGGAAACAATACGACCAGTTCGGACACGCTGCATTTAGTAATGGAGGCGGCGGAGCAGGTGGATTTTGACTTTAGTGATATAGATCTTGGAGATATCTTTTGGGAGCTTTTTGGAGGAGGCGGCGGTGGATTTGACTTCTTTGGCGGCGGAGGCGGCAGAAGAAGCAGTAACAGCCCTCAAAAGGAGCAAACATCCGTTATAGCCTTTAGAATTAAATTTGATGAAGCTGTAAAAGGATGTAAGAAAGAGATTACTCTTGACGATGAAAGAGGAGTGCGCTACCCTGTTTATGGTAGTGGTGCTAAAGCAGGTACTACTCCTGCAACTTGTACCAAGTGTGGAGGTTCAGGTCAAGTCGCCTATACCCAACAGTCACTCTTTGGTATGGTTCGTAATGTACAGACCTCGTCCTGACTGTCATGGAAGCGGTAAGATAGTAAAGGATAAATGCTCTGATTGTAGGGGAACAGGTTATATCACAAGAAGAAAGACCATAGAAGTTGACATACCTGCTGGTATAGATGACGGACAGGCTATAAGAATCAGAGATAAGGGAGAACCTGGTATAAATGGTGGACCTCGTGGTGATTTACTTGTTGAAGTACGATAGTTCCTTCTCATCCTAACTTCCAGAGAGACGGTTTTGACATCTATTCTTCAGTACCTATTTCTTTCACTCAGGCAGCACTTTGGTGAGATATAAGGATAAAGACTGTAGATGGTGATGTAATATATACTGTAAAACCGGGTACACAGACAGATTCAAGAGTAAGGCTTAGGGGCAGGGTGTTCCTACTCTCAGAAATAAAGAGGGTAAGGAGACCACTATATTACCTTTATAGTTCAGACCTGCTACGCTTACCAAAGAACAGAAGAGAATATTGGAAGAGCTTGATGCTACTTTTGAAACAAGATTTAGAGCTAAAAGCAAATCAGACAGATGTAAAAGCTGATGATAAGTCATCTTATTCTTCTACAGTAAAGGACGATGATAAGGGAAAAAGAGTAAGAGTTCTAAGAAAAAGAGTTTTGCAGATAATATTAAAGAAAATTTTAAAGGATTTATTTGAATAATATTGTAAGTTTAATTTTGAATTTAGATAGTACTTTTTAGTGCTATCTAAATTTGTATATTATAAATTTCTATAGGATAGATTTAGTGTTATTTGGAGGTGGAAATGTTAAAGTATAAAACCCATATATTGGTTTGCAATGACTCCTTTTTATAGTTTTCAAAACAAAATATAGTAATGAAGATGTTAAAATGATTGTTAGAAATGCTAAAAGTTGAATATAAAAATTACTAAATAAAGCTGATGATATTGGCACTAAAAATCCTATGGCTTCTAATTTATATTTTGTCTATTGTTTTTTTCTTTTATGCAGGGAAGTGAAGGTGAAATAACTGTTGAAGATTTGAAAAGAAATAATGAGAATTACTTTATCAAATTCCACCTTATTAAAAATTAATGGGCAAAAAGATTATAATAATCCAAAGGATTTAGAAGAATTTTAAAGAGCTTATGCATAAGAATTCTGATTGGGCAGAGCTTCATCGAGGAGAGTACCCGGAAACTTGGAAATTTAATTTTGATGATAGTCATCAAGATGGTGTTTATTATTATTTTACTAAATGTCCTATCGCTAAATTCTTTAAGGATAATAACTTAGAAGAAATAACTCCCATATTTTGTGAATTAGATCATCTTATGATTAAAAACCAGAAAAAGCAAAAATTATATAGGGATAAAACATTAGCTAAAGGTGACGATATGTGTGATTTTTGGATTGTCGGAGATAAAGTTAAGAACTCAGATAATTATTGATAATAATTTAACAAGAGGTCGATTATGTATGAATTTTTGGAAATTGGTAATTTAGATAATAAAGCTCTTGAAGTTAAAAACGAGGGAATAGACATAATCAAGGTTCCGTATTATTTTAACTCATTTCATAATTCAAATGTTTACTTTAAAATTGACGAAGTGAAATTGTTTGACAAATTAAATTCAGAGCTTAAAACAAATTATCTAATTATTTTTGGCAAGCCTATTCAGATTATGATTTCATCTGAACGGAAAGATGTTACAAAATGTGCTGAAAAAATTTGGGATTTGAATGCAAGAGAGTCTGTTATGAAGTCGAAGTTGGTAAAGAAGACTGCTGTGTATATGAAAAAGATGATGAGATTAAACTGATAACTGCACATAAAGGCAGTAAAGAATTTGAAATCTCAGCAGACTTAATGCTTGAACGCTATATGAAAAACACATCTGGAAAATCAACCCTTGGACAGGTAAAAAGAAATGATTTTTAAAATATTCTTCCGGAAAAAGTTATAGATGAGAAAAAGGATGACAGTATAGAAAAATCTGGCATTTATAGAAAACGAAGAGGTTGCTTATGTTTTTGGAAAAGGATATAGATTCGTTCAGGGAAATTTTTCTTCGAATTTGATTTTTAATTTATTTGAAAAATGTAAGAATATATACTTTGAAGCAGATGATTGTGACGAATTTGCTAGTGGAATTAAAAATTATTTAATATTGGTGATGGTGTTAAGAGGGATACATATGTTTATACAGTTGTAATCATTTTAGATAGTACTTTTTAGTGCTATCTAAATTTGTATATGCTGTAAATTTTACAGGTGTTTGGTAACATCACCCCATAGCTACAGACCAAAAGCTGGTATCCTACTCTGCTATGCGGAATAAGAGGGATATAACTATAGCGTGAATAATTTGGGTTTTAAAGGAGAATAGTAATGAGAATTGAAAAGGACAATATAGTTATCAGAAGTGCTAATCTTAAAGATGCAGAAATTCTCAACCATTGGTGGAATGATGGAAGTGTTATGGAATGATGCCGGTTTTCCTAATGGATTGGGACAGAAGATGGAAGAAACAAAAAGAATGTGTCAAGAGGAATGAAGGGCTAATAAGTCAGCTTTGTATAATAGAAATAGACGGGAAGCCGGTAGGTGAGTTAGACTATAGTATAACAGGTAATGATACTGCATATTCGGGTTGGAAAATCTGTGAAAAAGAATATCAGAATAAAGGCTATGGTACAGTAATAATAAATATGTTGTTTGATTTTATTTTTACTGATGATAAAATTAATTCTGTATGTAAGGTTAATAAGATTGAATGGGATACAATGTTAGAAAATAAAAAGAGCACAGAGATGTATATGAAAAACAAAATATGTGCCGTAAAAAGGAAGTTCTTGAAAATGACTGGAAAGATCAGCTTGGGAATTAGCGTACAGCTGAAAAAGTATGAGATTTCGAGGGAGAAATTTTATAAAAATAATTTTTGATGTCAAGAGAAAATAGAATTAATGATATCATACATTAATTTATTATTATTTACTAAATGTCCTATCGCTAAATTCTTTAAAGATAATAACTTAGAAGAAATAACTCCCATATTTTGTGAATTAGATCATCTTACGATTAAAACTAGAAAAAGCAAAAATTATATAGGGATAAAACATTAGCTATTAAGCAACAGGTCTTCTATGATAGAATATAAATCATAGGAGTAAGAGGACATCATTGTAATCTGCGCTGATGGTCTTACCGGTATAAAGGAAGCTATTGGAGCAGCTTTTTCCTAAAACAGAGTATCAAAGATGTATTGACATACACTTTTTAACTGTTATATACAGCAAGGGTGAAAAATCCTATCTTAAAGATTTCCACCCTTTATTATCATAGGAAGATTTTTATTTACAGACTTATCTTCACAGTCTCTAGTCACCGAACTTACAATTTTCTCTTTGTTAGATAATGCAAATTCACAACCTTTCACTAAATCTTTTGCAAATTTTTCGATTTCGGTTATTGAACAGTAATATTCAATTAAACCAATCATTATCTTTTATTTCGTTCAAGACATCTTTACTTTTGCAATGCAAATTTAAGCAAATATTTTATATCTTCAATTTCAATTAAAGTATCATTGTAAGGATCTAAACTTTATCCAAAAATCTATTTCCTCATCTTCAAATAAATGCTTATTTTCTAAAAATCACATCTTCAACTCAGAATCTAATTCTGCAAATATTTCAACTTTTTGTTGTGTTTTATATTTATTTTCAAAGGTCTTTTAAACTTTCGGCGAATATATATTGCATTTCAAGGTCCTTTCTTTAATAAAAGCTACTCTATTGGATATGCAGTAATTACCCCTCCTGATTCACTTAAAAACAACTTTTTGAATTTTACTTAATGATTTTTCCATCATATCCTATAGTTTCACCCAAATCCCTTTATAAATATGTAACCGTCCCTATTTTTGTGTTATATATAACTGAATCTGTCGTCAAAACTTTTTCTTATTCCATCTTTTATATCAAAAGCCTTTTTAACTTTACTTTTTATATTTTTATAGAATTATGACCGTGTTCTGTAAGAATATGTTTTAAAAGTTTTATCACTTAAAAATAATTTTTAGCTAATTTAGCAATTTCTACTAATTCACTACTTTCTTCTACTACTTTAGCAGTATTCAAGCCTTCTTAATTTTACTTAAACCATCAGAAGTTTTTGGATATTTTTAACCTCATCTACATTTAAGAGTAATTTCCCACCTTTTCTAAAAATATGCAGAAGAAGGCAATGCAGGCAACAGAGCAACTGTGTCAAGAGCTGCCCAACCTAAATTTGCAAGTGATGGTTCGTTAAAGAATTCAGCCCAACTTGCACCTGCCATAACTACATCTAAGGCATCCCAAATTGTTCTTGGTTTCATTGGAGAGTTATAGAATCTGTCACACATAGTATGCAGTTCCATACTTTGTTTCAACTTTTCCTACTATTTCGCCATAAGGAAATATTTTCTTAACTTCTTCGTTCACATTTTCTGATTCCGATGATTGAACATTTAATAAATTAAAATAATGTGAATTTGCTCTATTTTCAGCAAAAAAACCGGAATACTACTACTAAAAAGTTATAATAAAAACAAGTAAGAAAGACAATATGAAATTGTTTTTTTCACAGATAAACCCTATCTCTGATTGATAAAATTTTGTCTACATTGATACTGAATAGTTAACTATTGTAATTGGTATAATATAATAAATTATTTAGTTTTTTTCAAGTAGCATAAAAATCTCTCTCTCATTTTTTATTATTACAATACATATCATATACCAATTTATTCTTATGCAGGATATTTTTGTTTTTCTATAACTGAATAAATCTCTTTCATAGAGCTTTCAATTTGCTTAATTTTACTCTAATGTATCTTGCCTTTGTGGAAGCCATTTCTGTAGCTTTTTATCAAGTATTTAGTATTGAAGATTTTATAATTATCATCAATGACAGATAGATCATTTTCTTTGCATCAGACCCAGTCCTATTTTGATGAGCTTGCTTGGGCGTAGTTTCATTAGGAGCAAAAGATTGTATAAGATGTCTTGCAAGAATTTCTGATTTAGAATTACATTCTCTTTTCGTCTGCTCAAATTCAAGATGTGCAGTTTGAGGGTTACAAGCAAAAGTTCAAAAATACTGGCTATCCGTAATAAATGAGCTTAAAAACAGAGGAGTAAAGGACATCCTGTAATTTGTGCTGATGGACTTACAGGAATAAAGGAAGTCATTGAGCAGCTTTTCCTAAAAACAGAATACCAGAGATGTATTGACATACACTTTTTAACTGTTATATAGCAAATGGGGTGAAAATCCTATTTAAAGAGATTTCCACCCTTTTATTATCATAGAAGATTTTTATTTACAGACTTATCTTCGTAGTCTCAATATTTTGAATTTAGATAGTGCTTTTTGAGTGCTATCTAAATTTATTTCTAAATAAAAACCTTGCACAAATTCACAAACAAAAATACTTAAAAAATGCCCATATTAGTCATTTCTAACTTATTGAAACTTTCTCTCACAACAGTTATAATATAAAAATCGAATTCGTACTAAATTAGTAGGAATTAAAATCGATGATTATAAATTGGGAGGCAGTTATGTCAGAATTATTAAAAGTTAAAAATTTATCAGTAGCTATAGATGATACGAAATCCTTAAGAATATAGACTTTTACCATAGGTACAGGTGAAACCGATAGTACTTTATGGGACCCTAATGGAGCTGGAAAATCTACTTTAGGTTTTACCATTATGGGCAACCCTGCATACGAGATAAATAGCGGAGATATAGAACTTGAAGGAGAGACATCATAGAAGATGGGTACAGATGTCAGGGGCTAAGAAGGGGCTTTTCCTTTTCGTTCCAGAGCCCTTATGAGGTAGCAGGTATCTCCCTTGAGATCTTAGAAATGCCATCAGACAGATTACAGGCAAAACCCCGCTTAAGATTATGCAGTTTAAGAAGGACTTAAAAGAAGCTATGGACATCCTTCAGATGGATGAGTCCCACCTTACAAGGGATCTTAATGTGGTTTCTAGGTGGTGAGAAGAAAAGTCTGAGATTCTTCAGATGCTTTATGCTTCGCCCCAAGCTTGCCATCCTTGATGAGACAGACTCAGGACCTGATGTGGATGTCAGTCAGGACAGTTAGCCGTGGCATAGAGGCATACCAGAAGAACAGGACGAGTGCTCTTTAATCATTTACACACAGCACCAGAATCTTAGAGCTCTAAAGGTAGATTAGCACATATATACTAGAAAAGGCGAACTTGTCGAAACGGAGGATGCCTTGCAGAAGAGATAAACAACGAACGGCTTTGCCCGCTTTTGAGAAAAATTAGGGGAGTAAAATGGCTGAATTAGATAGAATGAAAAACTGTAATAGATGATATAGATGAGTTCCGTTTTACGACTTTAGATATGACGAAAATGAAGAGGACTTCTTAAAGCTTGACAAGAGCTTAACAAAGGACATTGTACTTCAGATATCAAAAGATGATCCTGAGTGGATAGTGATTTTCAGGCTCAAGTCCTCAGACATATACTAATAGCCTAGCGCTCCAAACTGGGGACCTTCTATTGAAGGCCTCGATATGGGATTCACTATGCACCCATGTGCGTCACAGGGCGATATGAAGGGGCTGGGAAGAGGCACTGAGGGACATCGAGGATACCTTTGAAAAAGCTCAGCAGCTGCAGGGCAGAGAGACTTTCACTTGCAGGAGTAGGTGCTCAGTATGACTCTGGAGCTGGTTTCACCAATGTTCGTGAAGAGTGGCAGCCCTAGGTGTTATATACACAGACCTTGAATCAATATGATGGCGAGTGTGGGGGATAGTGATTCACGAGTATTTTGAAGCTTGTACCACCTTCCAGACCATAAGTTTGCAGCCCTTCACGGTGCAGTTTGGTCAGGCTGGCTCCTTTTGTCTCATGTGCCAAAGGAGTTGAGGTGGACATACCTTTCACAGTCTTACTCCAGGCTCAATGCCGTAGGAGCAGGACAGTTTGAGCATACTTTAATCATAGTTGATGAGGGTGCAGACCTCATTTCATAGAGGATGTTCTGCCCCTCAAGTACAATCGTAGCAAACCTCCACGCAGGCTGTGTAGAACTCTTTGTCAAGAAAAATGCAAGACTTAGATATTCTACCATGAGAACTGGTCAAAGACTATGCTACAACCCTCAATACAAAAGCGTGCCATAGTCGAGGGAAAACGGCGTGATTGAGTGGGTTTCAGGTTCATTTGGCTCACATGTACCCTACTCTATCCCTATGGAGTATCTCTTAAAGGGGAAACAGCTCAAGAAGTGAGTTTACAGGATAACCTTCTCAGGAAAGGGACAGAACCCTCGATACAGGTGCGAAGATGGACACATCAGGAGAGGATACATCTTCCATCATCAACACCAAATCAGTATCTAAGGAGGCGGAACCAATACCTATAGAAGTATGGTTACAGTTCGTGAAAGTGCAAAGCACAGCAAGGCTTTTTGTATCCTGTCAGTCGCTTATGTTGATAGTGACAGCCGTTCCGATACCATCCCCTGCTATGGATATAAGAACAGATGATACAGACATCGGACACGAGGCTAAGATAGGAAGAATCAGTGATGATGAAGTATTTTTACCTTATGCTCAAGGGGAATAAGCGAGGATGAGGCAAGAGCTATGATGGTTAGCGGCTTTGCCAATCCTGTATCCAAGGAGCTTCCTCTTGAATATGCAGTTGAAATGAATAACCTCATTCAGCGCGAAATGAAGGAGCAGGTATGTAATGAAGTTTGAATTAAAGGGAGCTGTAAAACTATCTTCCTGCCATAACCTATGGCAAGATGAAGAACAGCTATGCGGATATAGATTTTAACTATGAGATAAATAAGAACAATGATATAGACCTTAGACTTCGGGATGGAGTAGATGTACTTGAAAGCGGTGCTCTATTTGAAGAGAGTAGTAGCTAAGGCAGACTTTGTAAAGACAGGCATGGAGCTCTTAATCTTGACTCAAAGGCAGGAGGACAGCCTTGAAGATGAGAACAGAAGAGAGGGAAGTAAAGGATGCTCCATCTACAGATATAGTAAAGAAATGCTATCAAAGTGGCTAGCATCCTCTTAAGGTGATTACCACCAAAAAGGGAGCAAAGGTAGATAAACCTCGTTAAGATTACCTACAGGGCAGGAGAGGATATTCCTTAAACAGTCATATTATCTATGTTAGTGAGGGCTCAGAGCTTACACTTATTGAAGGATTTGAATCTGAGAATACAGAGAACCTTCTGACTTCAGACCAGAGTGTATGTCTGTGAAAATACTAAGATTAAAGCATGAGGGTGAATCTTCTCTCTGAGAGTACGGATCATTTTGATGATTTGGGCTTTCACCTTGAAAATGATGCAAAGGCTGAACTTATGCAGCTTTGAGCTTGGAGGAAAGCGTTCCTATGTAGGAGTAAGAACCGAACTGGTAGGAGAAAGAGTGAGTACAGGAGTGCAACAGGTTATCTTTGTAAGGGAGACAGCCTCCTTGACATGAACTTTGTCACCAAATGAATGGGGAAAGAAGGTATCCTCAAACATGGATGAAGCGGTGTGCTTCTGACAATTCCACCAAAGTCTACCGTGGAACCATCGATTTTAAGGAAGGAGCAAAGGGTGCAAGTGGCTTTGAAAAGGAAGATACCCTCCTTTTAGCCCTACCATCATCAATAAATCAGTTCCTTTAATTCTCTGCCACGAGGAAGATGTGGAAGGTGACCATGGTGCTACCATAGGTAGAATAGATGAGAAGCTTTTTATTCTACATAAAGAGCAGGGGCATAGACGAAAAGGCTGCAAAACAGCTTATGACTGAGGCTTATATCAGTAGCAGTTACTGAGCAAATTGGTGATGACTGAAACTGAGAGTAAAAAGTTATAAAGTATGTAAGTGAGGTTTTTAACGATGAGCAGTGATTTTAGGAAGGACTTTAAGTTTTTCAGGAATATCCTGATTTAGTTTATTTTGACAATGCTGCACAACCCAAAAGCCGGATGTGGTACTAGAAAGAATGGTAAGATACTATGAGAGCGAGAATGCCAATCCTCTTCGTGGTGTATACGACCTTTCTGTCAAGGCTACGACAGTTTATGAGGATGCAAGGGAAAGAACCGCTCGGTTTATTGGTGCTTCATCTCCCTCTGAGATTATATTTACAAGAATGCAACTGAAAAGCCTTCAACCTTGTAGCAAGAAGCTATGGAGAAGCCTTTATAAAAGAGGGAGAAGATATGTGCTCACTGTTATGTGAGACATCACAGCAACCTCCTTCCTTAGCAGGATGTAGCGAAAAAGACCGGGGCTAACCTGTTTTTCTAACACCGGATGAGACAGGCTTTATATCAGATGAAGAAATAGCGGCAAAGATTACGCCAAAGACTGCACTGTAAGCCTTGCATATTTCAAATGTGCTTGGAAGAAAGAATCCTGTGGAAAAGGTAATAAAGAGCAGCCCACGAAGTGAGAGCAGTTTATGATTATAGATGGAGCTCAGGCAGTTCCCTCATACGAGGGTGAATGTAAGAGAGCTTGATGCGAGACTTTTTATGTATTTTCAGGCCACAAGATGCTTGCACCTATGGGAATTGGTGTCCTTTTGTGGCAGAAGAAGGCTTCTTAACAAGATGCTCCATTCCTTACAGGAGGAGAGATGATAGAGTATGTGGAGCTCGAATCAGCCACCCACGCAGAAGTTCCACATAAGTTTGAGGCAGGAACTGTCAACGTGGGCGGTGCAGCAGGACTTCACGCTGCCATGGATTATCTTCGACAAGGCAGGTTTTGACTGTATAGAAGAGACAGAGCTTAGGCTAACAAAAGAAGCTTATTGAAGCGCATGAGCTCTTCCTTATATCAATATTGCAGGCTCGACAAAAACGGATGAGCACCACGGCATTATTACCTTTTACACTAGATGATGTACATCCACACGACAGTGCTTCCATCTTAAATGATGCGGGCAGTCTGCATAGAGGGCAGGACATCACTGTGCCCAGCCTCTGAGTGAAGTTCTTGAGGCTTTAAATTCTACCCTAAGGGCTAGTCTGTATTTCTACAATACAGAGGAAGAGGTTGACAGATTTTTAGATAGTTTGACAAAAGGTGAGGGTTGGCTAGGTTATGGGAGCTTAGAAGTATATATAACGAAATACTTACGGAGCATAATGTGCATCAAACAATAAGCACGAGATAGACATCAACAATTGAGGCTAAGAGGTGTAAACCCAAGCTGTGGAGATGATATCACTACTAGCTTTCAGCTTGAGTGGAGATGTAGTGGTTGACGGAGGATATACAGGTACAGGGCTGTGCCATTTCTCAGGCTTCTGCAGACATGATGCTTGACCTCATTATAGGTGAGGATAGGAAGAGGCACTAAGGCTTGGTGAGCTTTTATGGGAATGATAAAGGGCGAGAGTTAGGGAAGATGAAGCCCTTGAAGAGCTTGATGAAGCCATAGCACTTAGGGATATATCACATGACCTGCAAGAGTTAAGTGTGCAGTGCTTGGGTGGAGAACACTTTCTCAGATATGCTTGGCAGGGAGAGGAGTAGTGTTATTAAAAAATGAAAATTGGTAAAAATGCAGTTTTTACCAAAAACTTTAGTGAGACTTTCACAAAAAATGAATAAAAATTCCACAAAGAGTTACATATTGAAATAATTCTAATATGCGTATATACTATGGACATAAAGAAAGGAAAAGAGGTTCATATGGATAATCCAGTGCAGAAGACTTAGAATTATTAAATGAAGAACTTGAAGAAATGGAACATTCAGTAGTAAAAATGAAGATGAAGATCCTGAGATGGATGCTGCGGCAAGAAGGTATCAGGAAATAATCAGGAAACATAAAGGGTGGTCAGTAATATGGCCACCCAAGTATCTGGGAAATTGTTCTAATAACATTTTTAGTTAGTCTAAAGTATTATTTAAGAATTATCTTAAACTTAGTTATCATTTGAATTCATATTATTGTATTTGAATATGGATAATTGGTCATTTATTATAGAATAGGTTCTTTAGTGTACCCAAAAAACAGAAAAAAAGAGGTGATGTACTATCTTGCAAGGGGAAGCCTGACTATTTATGATACTGAAGAAGCCTATGTTGAAGCCCTTTCAGATTATCTGAATAAAAACATGGAACTGGGAGTTGTAACTGTTGCTTTTTCCAATCTTTGACAAATTTATTGAGTATTTGAGAAAAATCAAAACCAGTTATGTTTTTGTATGTGAAGATTTTGACAAACATATTCTTAAGGGAAAAATTGATGAAGATAGGATAATAAGTCTGATTACGGCTAAAGATACAGAATATAGCGGACCTTGGATATATAAGTATCAGTCTGCTAAGGCAACAACTAAGGAACTAAGTGCAGCTATCATGATAAAAAGAAGAAAGTATTCTGCTTGGAGACAGTAATATTCATATTTTATTTTTCTACAAAAGCAGCATAGAAAGAGAAGAATATGCCAATGTTTTTAATTAATGATTTAAAAATAAGGGTTCTGTGCTTTATATTGATATGGATCCTTACAACAGTAGAATAGTAAGTGGCTATGAAGGTCATAAAGGAATGTCTGAACTTATTTATCACTTAAAGCAGGGTGGAGAAAAAATTGAAATGGAAGTTCAAAAACTTTGATAGAAAAAGAAGAAATTTCAGGAGAATACTACCTGTAGGCTGTCCTTTAGATTTATCAGAACTTACCAAAGAAGATACAGGTGAATTAATAAAAATTCTACAAAATTTGAACGAATATGATTGTATTTTAATTAATCTTGGAATACTGACTCCAGCAACTTTTGAACTTATGAAGGCAGGAAAACATACTGAAATTGTGGTAACAAGGAAAAAATGGTGATAGGAAAGTGCAGAAAAATTTATTAATTATTTGCGGCTTATGGGGATGGCAGATGTTGAAAGGAGGGGTTGAAATAATAGAATTTGGAACAGATACTTGGTTATAAAATAAAAGAAGAATTGCTTGAGCGTTTGGATTTTTCCAGAGAACTGACAGACGAAGAGGTAATGAATGAGATTGAAGAAAGAGTCCTAAATCTAAACGGTGAAGAGTATATAAGTATCACAGAAAAGAAAAATCTCTGTATTAGAAATATTTAACTCTGTAAGAAGACTTGGAGTTCTGCAACAACTTATAGATGATGAAAATATTTCTGAAATTATGGTAAATGGACCTGAAAATATTTTTATAGAACGGGAAGGACAAATATTGAAGGCAGAATGGCATCAGAAGAAGAACTTGAAGATATAATCCAACAAAATAGTTGCAAAAGGTGAACCGTACTGTAAATGAAGCAGAGCCTATAGTGGATGCAAGGCTCACAGATGGTTCAAGAGTGAATGTAGTACCGCCTCCCATAGCTCTCGGTGCAGTAGTAACGATAAGAAAATTTCCTAAGATTCCAATGACAATGCAAAGATTACTTGAATTTGGAACTTTGACAAAGGAAGCAGTAGATTTTATAAAAATAGTTATGGAAGCGGATGCAATATCATAGTTAGTGGAGGTACTTCTTCCGGTAAGACTTCGTTTTTGAATGCATTAGTCGGATTATATTCCAAAAGAGTGAACGGTAATCATAATAGAAGATTCAGCCGAGTGCAATTATTTGGAATTCGAATCTTGTTCAGATGGAAACTAGAAATGCAAATGTTGAAGGAAAGGAGAAATTGGAATAGGTGATCTTATAAAATCTTCTCTTAGAATGCGTCCGGATAGAATATTGGTTGGTGAAGTAAGGGATGGGAAGGCTGCAATTATGCTCCTTAATGCATTTAATACAGGACATTATGGTGAATCTACAATACATCTCAAATTCTGCGGCCGATACAGTATCAAGGCTTTTAAAACCCTTTGTGCTTACAGGTTCTAATATCCCTTTGGCGGCCGCTAGGGAGACAAATCGTCTCAGCTATTGACTATATAATCTACCTTGGCAGGCTTAAAGATGGCAGGCGTAAGGTTTTGGAAATAAGTGAACTATATGAGAAGGATGAAAACATTGTACTCAATCAAATATTTGATTATAAGCCTGATTTAGAATTAGTAAGATGTGGGAAACCAATAAGAATATCAAAATTTGAAATGGCAGGTTTAAAGACAAATGAACTATTCAGTGTATAAAAGGACTAGGAAAGAATGGATGAAGGTAGCTGGAATTTGATTTTAATATCTATAAGTCTTGGTATGCTTTTTATAAATCTATTATAGGAATTCTAATAATCCTCCCATTTGGATTAGTATTTGAAAAGGTTGATACAGGGAAATTATTAGAAAAAGAAAAATGAATTATCGAGGCAGTTTGAGAATTTTACAGGTAATAATATCATCGTTAAAAAGCAGGAACTTCACTTGAAAGAGCTATATTTTCTTCAAGAGAAAAACTGTATAGTCTATATGATGAAAATTCTATGATTATAAATGAAATTATTTCTATGGAAAGAAGTCTTAAAAATGAATATCCCGGTTGAAGATGTATATATGATTTTGGAAAGAGAAGCGGTATAGGAGATATAAATCAATTTGCGGAGGTCTGCAAGGTTTCAAAGAGAGCAGGAGGTAATCTGGTAAGAATTATGGATCATACGGCAAAATGTATAGTGGATAAAAATGAGATGGAAAGAGAAATAAGAGCTTTTAATTAGTGGTAAAAATTAGAAAGTAAAATTATGATGGCAATACTGCCTGCAATACTTTATACATGAATATTTCTGATGCCGGATATGATGAACAGCTGCTATATCAGGGCATATTGGGAAAAACTGTGATGAGTGGAGTATTAGCTGATTATGGTTTTTGTACTCTTTGGTTTGATAAGATAACGATATTAAGGTGTAAGATGGAAATATATAAGTCATTTGATAAAAACAAAAAGAAAATTATTTTAATCTTTCTGATATTTTCAATTATAGCTATTTTAATTGGAGTAATATATGACTTTAATCATTTAGATATAGAGATGTTGATAAGGCCAAAACCGTATGAAGACAATCAAAAAGTAGAATTTAATTTGGATATAACAGGCATAGAAAATGGGGAAAAATTAAATTATTCAGGAGATATAGAGGCCGGAAAACTACAGGAAAATGAAATAGATAATTATTTATATCAGACTTTAGAAAATGTAGAGAAAAATTATGTTTAGAGAAGGGAGGCCAAGGATAGAGTGCTTACAGGTATAAATATACCTGACAGACTACCTGAAAATCCTGTAGATATAAGTCTGAGAACCAGTGAAAGCGGGATACTCGTTTGCTAATGGGAATATCAATTTTGAAACAGTTAAGGCAAAAACAACAATAACAGTATCCATATTATGCAAGTTATATGGAGAAAAGAGGCAACAAAAGATACAGACATAACTGTTTATCCTAAGGAGTTATCAGATGAAGAAAGAATAAAACTTGCAGTAAAAGATAAATTGGACTTGCTGCTGTTAAGTAATGAGAATGAGGTTATAAAGCTGCCTCAGGAGATTGAGGGACATAGTATAGAGGGCATACTTCCAAAAGAAAAACTAACAGTGAAATAATTGTATTTGATGTACTGCTGATGATTTGCCTTTTTGTGGTTTTTGAATGATAAAAAGAAAATTAAGGATAGAGAGAGGAGGAACTAAAAATGGTTATACAGAATTTATAGGGAGATTTGTAATTCTTTTTGGTGCAGGACTTAGCATATCCGCAGTATGGAAAAACTTGAATTTGGATTTGAATCTAACAAAAAGTTTGCAGATGATGAAGTAAGGCTTACACTTTGGGAGATAGGAAATGGAAAGACAGAAAGAGAGGCATACGAAAATTTTTGGTAAAAGAACAGGTGGAACAAAGTATTCTAAGTTTGTATCCGTGATAAATCAAAGCCTTAAACTTGGCTCTGGCCAGTTACTGAAAGACTTATGTCAGAGTCTGAGGAGGCTATGTTTGAAAAGAAGGAATAGGGCTAAAGTGATGGGAGAAATTGCAGATACAAAACCGCTGCTGCCTATGATGTTACAGCTTGTTCTGATAATGTTGATTATGATACCCTGCATTAATGACAGTGTGAAAGGAGAGGAGATGACAATGACGGAGAAAAATTAAGGAAAAAGCAAATAAAGTTTGCTATTATTTAGAAAGTAAGATAGCTTGCAAAGGAAAGGTGAGCATGAAGTAAAAAGAAGACAATAGGGGAATTGCAGTAATTGAAATTATCCTGATATTATTATCATCTTAGGATTGATTCTGATATTTAGAAAAATTTGAAAGAAATGATAGATAAGATATTTAAAACAGATAAATGGAGATAGGGATGCGATACTTGGAAGCCACTTGCTAAATAAGGGTGAGAGTCGAATGAGAGCGAAAGGAGCATAACAGTATTTTTATCTTTGGCTCTCATTCTGATAATAGCTTTGGCAGGAAGTCTGTTAGAGTCTGCCAGAGTGACGAGTAGCAAGGGAGATAGCACTAGATGATTCATATTTGGCCATGCAGAATATTTTTGGGCAGAATATCAAAGAGAGCTTTGGAGAGATTATCACATACTCTTTGTGAGATGCATCTGGATTACAGGGTGAAGAAGGAGCTGTTAAACTTGGTAATACTTACCTTTCAAAGATGTTGAAAATTGGAAAAGGAGATTATATTGGAGCTGAAGCAGACTTTACTGAAATAGGTTTTTAAGGAGAATTTAACGGAGAATAACTGTTATTATTTTGCAAAGCAGGCAGCAGCTTATATGAAGTATGGGGCTGTAGGAAGTTTTGGTAAAAAGATGATTAACAAGGCAAATATTCTAAAAATACTGGAGACAGGAACAAATGGTCTGAAAAAGGCATTGAAGGTAAAGGTGGAGGCTGAAAAGAAACTTATCGAACTTGAAAGACAGAAACTTGAGGAGGATAAGATTAGTAATGAGAAAGAAAAGATAAAGTCTGAATTCAATGTGAAGTCATTTTTCAAATTCACGAATTCAAGGGAATTGAAGATGAGATTAAAAAGATACAACAAGTGATATTAAAAGATAATGCCTATGGAGAAGACTGAAGCAGAAAACAAGTATAAAATGTCAGAAAAGATTTGGATACAGCAACAGGTGATGGAACGGCGGGAGGCTTATTGGGGATTGTTTTTACCATCAGGTAAGAAGATATCCAAGCTTAAAAATAAAGGGTACTACGGGAACATGTGGGTAGAAACAGTGAAAAAGGAAGATTTAAATTTAACAGATGCAGGATTATTGATACTATATGCCAAGGAACATTTTAATAATTTTTGTCAGAATCTACAAAATAGTGAAAAGAGAGAAGCACTCAGATATGGATTGGAGTACCTGATAGTGGGAAAGGAAAGTGACGAGGCTAATCTTGGTTCCATAGCCACAGAATATTTGGTATACGAACTATTGCCTGGTATGCGTATTTTCTCAAGAGGAGGATAAGGTTGCAGAGGCAGAGGCTATTGCAGCGGCAGTAGCAGGGGCATTGTCAGTGCCGGCTGCTATAGAAATCAATTAAACTTGGTATTATTATGGGCTGGTCCATAGATGAGGCTAAGAAGGAGGTAACGAATCTTTACAAGGTGGAGAAATTCCTTTGCTTCCAGGTAAAGCAGAGGAGTAAAAATTAAAATATGAGAGTTTTTCTGGATTCATTTATTTTACCGGCAGTGAAAACATTGCCAAAAAAGAATGGTAGAGTTAATAGAACAAAAATATGAAGGTAAGATATTATGATGGATTTAGAGCTGATAGCTTATTTGCAGGTATCACAGCAGAGGTGAGGTAAGAGATTATACCACGAATATTTAGAATGGTTATGTTAGATGGAATAATTAATAAACAGTCAAATCCATGGGAATCATTTACAGATATATCCCAAAAGTCTATGTAGTGAATAACAGCTATTGCAGAGTGCTCATATATGGTTAAGAAAGGAGTCAACGATAGCGAATTTAATAAGTAATGAGATTATATCCATTTTACCTGGTATTTATTTTTTTATTAAGGAATAGTCTGCTTAATTTAAGAAATATTTTCCAAAAACAAAACATTAATGTCCCAATAATTTGCGGAATCTAACAAACAAACATAATGTAAAAATATAAAAACCATATATGAGCAGTCTGCAATGGCTGATTAAAGGTAAAAAGAATATATTGTAACTGAGGTTGAAAAGTGAAAAGATTAAAAAGGAAGTCTTACGATAGAATCTGCACTGGTTATGCCAATTTTCATACTTGCAATCAGCAGCTTAATATTTTGGACAAGTTTCCTAGCAGACACAGGCAAACTCAATTCAGAGTACGTAAATAAAGCACGGGAAATGGCTAAAGCTTGCTTATATTACAGAGGAAGAAGGTAGTAAAGAACTTATAGAAATTGCAAAGGGAGAGCTTCTAACGGAGTTTATTTTGAGAGATTAGCTGTAGCCAGACCATGTTACAGGAAAGTACTATGATAAAGGAGGCGGTGGAAATGCAGAAGATAATAGAATAGTATTTGTAACAAAGACAGGAGAAGTTTATCATACCTGTAATATTTGCAGCCATATCAAATTATCTGTAAGCAAGGTCGATTTTTCAGCTGTAAATAGACTTAGGAACAAAGGGGGTGCTAAATATTATCCATGCGAATACTGTGTTAAGGGAAAGCTTGCAGAACTGTATATATTACAAAAGAAGGAAATAGAATACATAAAAATAGAAACTGCATAGGTCTAAAAAGAACGATAATAGAGATGAAAAATAGATGCAGAAAGTAAAGGTTATCGTCCTTGTGAAAGATGTGGGAAAATTCATGAGTTAGTATAGTATTATTGGGAATACTTGCAGTAGTTGATTTTATAAAAAGGAAATATCTATATGTATATTACTTCCTGTCATAGTTATTTGGCTAAAGTATAGCCATATGGAATAATGAACAGAGATTCAGGGGATTATAGCGGTGATATTTCTGTGGCTTTTAAGCCTGTTTACAAAGCAAGCCTTTGGGATGGCTGATGCAATAGTTTTTATCACTATTGCTGTTGACAAAAGGTGTGTTTAATATGCTTATGATTTTTACAGCTAATATTTTATTTCTAATTTTGCAGGAGTAAAATGGAATGAAGCAAAGAAATACAGAATTTCCATTTATCCCATTTATTTTTATAATTTTTATTTTTGCAAAAATTTTATTTAAGGAGGAATATGAAACTGAAAGGAAGTAGTGACAGTTGAAGCAGCCATCATATTTCCAATGATTATAATTGCGGTAAGTTTTTCAGTTATACTCTTTTGCATATTATGAGCAGATGACATAGTGGTTTTAAGAAGTGAAGGAGAAGTGAACTTATAAAATATGTTGCCGAGAATGTTGAAGAAGAATTGGCATTTCCGGAGAAAGGAATGGAAAATTTGTTTTACTTAACATATGAAGATATGAAAAGTTATAAATCAGGAGAAAAATGGTTTGTATCTACAGAGGCCAATTTTAAAATCTTTCCATTTGTTTCAGAATATCTTGATAAAGATTTAACAGATGGGAGATTTGAAGAAGAATATAAAGAGTATATGCCGAGCTCAGTTTGTCAGAAGGATGGGGGCTATGGAAAGCCTTAGATGAAGAAAATTGATGATAGTACCGGGAGGCAGTATATAGAATGGAGAGTTTTAGGTATATTCAAGATGGTGGGAAAAATTATCTTAAATCTGAGGAAATAAGCAGGGTAGATTATATTACTGCAATGTTGATACATAATGAAATTCCGGCTTTGCACAAACAAGATTTAAGAGCTTAAATGCAGAAAAATTATATTTGTTATGATATGAATGAGTTAATACCGATAAGCCAAAGTTTAGAAATTAATAAATTAAAATGCAGAAAGGGTAGAGAGTTTTTGCGTTCCATAATAAGGGTGTATCAGAGTATGGAAGAGTTTATGCTTCCATTTGACAGGCTTATTGTTGACAGAAGCATATATATATGAAAACTATAATAGTAAGGAATTCTGTTGGATTTATGGAAATAATGTTACAGAGAGTAATTTCACAGGTTTATTCGAAAAACTATTGGATAGAATAGATTACAAAGATGATAGGGTAGTGAAAATTATGTATTCGATGTATCAGGCGGCAAAAGACAGTGAGGAAATATTTAATAGAGAATCAGGTGGAAGCAGTATTCTAAAGATTAAAGAGAAGGCTGAGGAGATTATGTCTTTGCCTTATCAGAGCCTTGATTTAAGGGCTGAAGAGCTGAAGAGAAGTGAAAGTAGAAAGTTTGATTTGAATGGAGAAAATTTAAACGAAATTAACAGAATGAAGAACTTAGGATATGATGAAGCAGAGAATAATTCGGATAGTATGGCGAGGCGTTATAGAGAAGATATAGAGAAACAGAAAAATGAAGAGAGATATAGAAGAATATTCTGAGGAAAGAATAGAAAAGATAACAGAAAGAAAGAAAACTAATAGAAAAGAATAAGGGTTTAGATGATATAAAAATAGATGTGAAGATGGGGCTTAAAAGGTATGGAATTATTTAAATCGTTGATATTGGAAGCAAGGCTGTAGTTGAGCAAGAGAATATCATACAGGAAGAGGAACCATCATATAACATAAGAGAAGTTCTACAGGAAAAAAAGAGTGAAAATAGAGCGGGTGAAGAGAATCCTACAACCTTATTGACAGGTGCTATGATTGGAAATGGTGTATATTGTCTAAAATCGGATAGTATAAATGATGATAATATTTTACTTACAGAATTCCCTTTTTCATAGGAAAATCAGGAGAAAATACTAATCATAGAATAGATGACAGTACTGTTAGCAGATTTCATATTAGAATGGATAAAGAAGATGATGAATTATGGCTTACAGACTTAAATTCCACTAACGGAACTTTTTCTAAATGGTATAAGAATGATACCATACGACAGAGTGAAGGTGGGCAGTGGGGATTCTATTGTGATTTCAAGAAAAGATATGAACTTAGGTATTTGGGATAGAGTATATTGGATTTGCGGTAGGTTAATAATTAAATATATAAGTCAATACCTTGTAGGTAATAAAGAATATACTATATTTATTAAGTATAATTTGGAGATTAATAAATGAAGAAGATAGTTTTAACAGGTGGGGGAACAGCAGGTCATGTCACACCTAATATTGCACTATACCTGAATTGAAAAAGAAGGTTATGAAATTCATTACATAGGTTCTTATGAAGGTATGGAAAGGACTATGATTGAGAATTTGGGTATAAATTACATAGGCATATCTTCAGGTAAATTTAGGCGTTATAAGAGCGTTAAGAATTTAACAGATCCTTTTAGAGTATTGAAGGGCTATGGTGAGGCTGTAAAAATATTAAAGAGAATAAGACCGGATGTAGTATTTTCTAAAAGGTGGGTTTGTCACAGTACCTGTGGTTTTGCAGCGAAGAAATGTAAGATTCCTACTATTATACATGAGATCTGATATGTCGCCTGGACTTGCTAATAAATTATGCATTCCCTAAGGCTGATTATGTACTGGCTAATTTTTCCGGAGGCACTTGAAAAACTTCCGCAAGATAAGGTGCTTTCGGGTACGCCTATAAGACAGGAACTATTTCAGGGAGATAGGACAAGAGGTTTGGAATTTTGTGGGTTTACAGGAGAAAAAGCCTATAATTTTTGGTGGTTGGAGGGAGTCTTGGAGCTATGGCTGTAAATGAGGCTGTCAGAAAAATTCTTCCTAAACTTACAGAAAAAATTTGATGTAATACACCTTTGTGGAAAAAGGAAAATTTGATGAAACTCTTAAGGGAGTAAGGGCTATATTCAATTTGAATATGTTAATGAAGAAATGAAGGACATATTTAAGATTACAGATTTGGCACTTTCAAGAGCAGGTGCAAATGCTATCTGTGAAATTTTAGCACTTAGAATTCTAATATATTAATCCCGCTTCCTGCTAAAAGCCAGCCGTGGAGACCAAATATTGAACGCAGATTCGTTTTTGAAACAGGGATTTTCGGAGGTTATTGCCGAGGAGAGATATAACGGAAGAGGATTATTGGATATTATTTACAGAACCTATGAAAATAGGGCAGAATATATAAATAATATGTTAAATAGCCCGCAAACGGATACCATTAAAATAATTATGGAATTAATAAATAAACTTACTAACAAATAAGTTTGAAGTAAAAGTTTAGCTGTTATCCTAAATGTCTAAAGTAAGGGTTTAGAAACTTTCTTTAGAAGACAGGGGTAACAGCTGTTTTAAACTGGAAAAAGACTAGATAAGTCCACTTATATTTTTAGCAAGCTCAGAGCTTCGCCTTCACTATAACTACCGGGTACCCAGGTTATTTTACAGTTATCACCTTTATATCGTGGAATAATATGGACATGAAAAATGAAAAACAGTCTGTCCGGCAGCTTCACCATTATTCTGTAAAATATTTACGCCATCGCAGTTTAATAGTTTCTTAAGGGCAGCAGCTATTTTTAGCAAGTACAAAGGCTTTTCAATGTAACAATCTTCGAGGTTCAAAAATATTAGCTGCGTGTGATTTTGGAAGTATGATTATATGGCCTTTATTGGCTGGAGAAACATCCATAATTGCTCTTAAATAATCATCTTCATAAACAGTATTCGTAGGAATATCTCCATTTGCAAGTTTACAAAATATACAGTTTTTCGTCTTTCATAACTTTCATCCTTTCTATTATTAAGATTTTTGAAATTGAAAAACAGTATCAAACATTCTAAGTGTCTTAAAGTTGCCTTTTAGCAGCTAAATCTCCTGACATAAAGGCTTTTTGGAAGGATAGATTACCGAAACTATATCATTTAGAACTTCACTTGTGGTTCTGGAAGCGACATCTGTTTCTTTTTAAATCACCATAATAGCACTTTAATTCTGTCGATCTACTTCAGTTATAATGCTGCGTGATAAATCAGAAAGCTCTATTGAATAAGTTGCTTAAAATCTTCCTGTGGCTTAAAATGATTCCTGAATTGTTTAATTAAATCAGTTTGGTCATTACCTTCATTGCCGAGCATTTCTCTAAACATCTGTGAAAGTTCTTCTATATCTTCCTTCTGTTTCTTGACATAGTTGTCATTTGGAAACATAGACAGAAAACTGCTCACTTTCCTGAGGGGTAAGAGGAAGATTACTGCCAATAGCAGCATTGCTGCGTATTGTAAGTCACTTGAAGGAAAAACAGTGAGATTCTGATTTATTGCACGATATAAATCCTCTGCAATTTCTTTCAATTCTCCTCGTATACTGACCATTTTTAGTTCAAATTCAGTATGGTCTTCAACATAGGCACTTATCCCCTGACAGGTATTGCCGCCGAGTATTTTCCAAGCTCTTATAAGGCTTAGGTGGGACTCGTCTTCTCCAAAGGCTGTTGAGGGTAACTACAGGCATCATCAAAAGTCCTGAAATCTTAGATTTATCACCATAGAGCCAGCATGCATCCAGAAATTGCAGCATATATCCGCCTATACCAAACCATTTCAAGACTTGAGGCAAGGATGATGCCATCTGCTTCTTTTAGAGTTTTTGGCAACATACTGATACTGTTTTTCCTCATCAGATTATATCTTTTTAACCTGTACTCTAAGTTCTGTAAGAACTTCAGTTATTTTATCACATACATAGATGGTAGGATCTTCTATAAGGCCGCGCCCGCCATAATAAATATTAATATTCTCAGAAATACCTTCCCTGATTCTGAGATTTTTCAGTTACTAGCCAGGCCAATTAGAAAACCAGCTGAGGCCTCAAGATGTGCAATATTATCTGTACCTGTATTTGCAAATCCTGCGTAGAAGACTGAAAATAGCAAATAAAAGTATCTGTCTTTTTAGAAATTGTCTTAAGTTTATTTCTGCATTTTACAACCGAAGCAACACTTGCACCAATTAAGGCAAAAAATTGCACCGGAAGCCCCAAGTGAAACAATTTCATTTCCCATTATCATATTATAAGACAAAAGAGGCTATGCTTGCAAAGTTCCGCCAAGAAAAATAAACCAGGCCGAACCTAAACTGTCCCTCACTGTCTTCATATCTACTACCTATTATAAAAAGAACGAGACATATTATTGAGAAGATGATCCAAATCGAGCATGAAGAAACGATTGAGTGAAAATGCGGTAGTATTCCCGTTTCCTTTAACTACCATCCATGAATTGTCAAAATTTGATATTACATCAATGCCGTTTTGAAGTAGAAACATATTCAAAACTATGACATAACTATCATTTAATCCAATTGTATATATATGTTATCAATGTAAACCTCCTTTTACCATAATTGTATTCATCAAATATACCAAAATAATGTATGCTTTCAAGTAGGTTAAATGTGGTATAAAGACTGTATAAACTTTAATTGATGGGCAAATAAAAACTTTTAGTTTTTATTAATATATATATGTGATAACACTTAATATTTGGAGGATGAATAAATGGCAGATTTTCAAGATACAGCTATATACTTAGGACATAGTGGATTTTTACTGAACTTGAGTGCAAACCTTAATATTTGACTGGTATCAGGAGAAATACCGCCGCTTAGAGGAGAGAAGCCGGTCTATATTTTATGCAAGCAACATTAATCAGGATCATTTTAGACCTGAGATATTTGGGGCAGTTGAACAATTACCATCATCTTTGAAATATTTATAGGATATGATCATTCCATACCGGAAGTGGATACATTTTTAGACAGCCTTCCTGAAAATTCAGGAACATCTTAAGCTGCTTTGGTGGAGATACAGGCTTTATTCTGAAAACGCAGATGCTTGTTACCTCAATTCCTGCAACAGAGATGGGAATTAGAGTTCATAGTCGAAATAGAGAGGAAAGATAATTTTCCACGCTGGAACTCTCTATCTCAATCAGACTGCCTCAGAAGAAGAGTATAATAAATGGTATCAGAAAATGTCTTTGGAGCATCCTGACTTAAGCATTGCTGATTATGAGGCTTATCTTGAACACTGTGAAGATGAGTTTGCAAAATATACAGATAAAATTAAGGGAAGAGACTTTGATTGTACGATAGCTTCGCTTGAGACCAAAAGTAGGTGATATAGGTGAGCGTACCATAAAGAGATATATGGAAATAGCAAATTATAAGCTTTGGTCACCTATGCAGCTTCATGGAATGTATGAAGTTGTGGATGATTTTGTGACAAATTATCCTGAACTTGTAAAAAGAATATGATAGGTGTTACAACAAAGTCCGGTGTAGAAAAAGGCTATAAAATCAGGAAGAAATATACTTTGGACTAAGACTTGTATATTAGGAAGGATTACTATGATTACAATATATGGAAGTATGATGTCCTGGATTGTCAGAACTGTAAATATAACTTTGATAAGTATGATATAGACTATAGGTTCCTAGATGTGCATACTAACATACAGTATTTAAAAATTTTTGAAATACGTGATACTAGCCCTGTTTTTGATGAGCTCAAAAGTCTATGATATCTGTTATCCTGCCTGCATTGGCGAGGATGGAACAGTGTTTACAGACTAGAGGAGACCTACATTAGAAATAAAAAGGCTTAGATCCTGATATTTGGCTTAGTACCAAATATCATTCTATATGTATAAAGTTTTTATTTCGCATAGCATAGGATAAACACCTGCCTCTTAGCAAGTGCAGGTGATACTATTTAACGAAATGGCTGTTCTGCCTGATAAACAGCACCAAAAGTATGCTGATTCTACTTGTGGCTGTTGTGGCTTATCTGGTGTGACAGTCATTTACATGTATAAAGGAGTTATAAATAAGGACGCAGCAACATAAGCTGCTACGCTCAAAGTGTATATTTTTGCTATATTTCAAGCGGAGGAAGTCGATAAGCATTTTGCTATTTCATTTAACTTTTCTAAAAGTTCACCTTCATCAAGACCACGTAAATACAGACAGAGCATCCTCAAAGAGATTCCATAAGAGAAGATGGGCAGCCTATACGGTACATGCAGCATCCATAAGAACCTCAGCAGCCTCAGGATAAGCCTGTAATATATCTCCCATAAGCATATCAGCTGTTATCTTATCTCCGCCATTTGAAGACTTGCCAAAGACAAAGTTCAATATCATCCTCAACAGTACCGATTCCTGCTATGCCAAAGTTCTCTACAAGAACCTTTTGCCACATTTAGAGCTAAGGAAGGCAGGGAAGTAGGTCCTAAGTGGATGTCCTTCACTCCCGAGGTGAGCAGAAGTACTATTACTGCCTTCTGCTCATACCAGGCAATGTTGTATGTGATAGGAAGGTCATTGATACTTTCTACCAAATACCTCGTAAGCTTAAGTGCGATAACAGCAAGTGAGTAAGAATCGTTACACTGTCTACATCAAGTACTCTTGGAATACCACCTATATCGCCAAGGTCTAACTTGTTGTACTTATACTTAGCACAGCCTGCAGTAAGATAACTACACTCTTTGGAAGAGCCTTAGCAAAGTCGGTATAGTAGTTACGGCTCTTTTGCCCTTCCGTCACAGCCTGCCATTACTACAAAACAGGTTATAGCACCTGACTTAACTGCTGAAATTACCTCTCCTGCAAGTGAAAATACCCTGGCTGTGCAAATCCGCCGACAATCTCACCTGTTTCGATTTCTGTTGGAGGAGCAGTTCTTCCAACCTGCTCTATGATAACTAGAAATCCTTGGTTTTCACCGTATGAGCCTGGAATGTGTTTGCAGCCTGGGAATCCAGCTGCACCTGTGGTGTGAAGTCTGTCCTTGTAGCTGTCCTTTGGAGGAACTATACAGTTGGTTGTCATAAGGATGAGGTCCGTTAAATGACTCAAACTCCTCCTTCTGCTTCCACCAAGCATTACCATAGTTACCTACAAGGTTAGTATATTTCTTAAGCTTAGGATAGTAGTGGAGCGGGTAACATTTCAGGTGGGTATACACATCTACTCCTGTGCCCTGTGTCTGTTCAAAGGAGCATTTCTATATCTCGAGGTCGTGCCCTGATACAAGTATGCAGGGTTCTTACCTACTCCGATATTTACCTTGGTTATCTCAGGGTACGCCATAAGCAGTTGTGTTGGCAGTATCAGAAAGATACCATACCGGACACCATACTTACCTGTCTCAAGAGTGAGGGCAACGGATCATCTACTGTCAGGCTGTCATCAGGTGTTGCAGCAAGTGCGCGCTGTAGAAATATCTACTTCTTCGTCATCCTTAAGGAGGCGTTGCGTGTAGAATAAGCGAAAGTCCCTTAAGACCGTATACAATGAGCTCACGAAGAGCGAATGTCCTCATTCTCAGTAGAAAGTACACCTGACAGTCTTGGCCTTTTCAGGAGGAAGCCTCATCGCCGTTCCAGATAGCAGCAGGAGGAAGACAGACAGTATTCTTAACACTCTTTTAAGTTCCTCTTTCACATTAAGAGTCTCGATAATCCTTGGCAATAGCATCCTTATCAAAGTTTGCATTTGTATATAGTAGTGAAAAGGGTTAAGTGTAATGAGGTGGTTCACCTCCAGAACTTACAGGTGTTCCCTCTTTTCTAAGTGCAGTAGTAACTGCTGACAATCCCATAGTTACATAAATAAGAAAGATCCTGAATATTTGCCACTTCAGGAGTTTTACCACAGACACCGCTTACTGAGCAGCCCTTTCAGCCTGCGGTTTCTGACACTGATAACAAAACATTTTATTCTCCATTTTACCTCAAATATTTTAGATTTATTGTAGTTCATATCTTTTCATATGATGTCTTAATTATAGTGATGTATGACAATAAGTATGTTGTTAAAACAACGCATGATTAATATCTTGACAAATATAGTGATAGCTTATTATTGTCAAAGATGGTTTAATAGTAACAAAAAGGTAATTACAACTGTACAGCAGATTTGAATCTGTACATATGTTACGGAGGAATTTATGATTAAAATAGACTTGGTGACAGGATTTTTAGGCTCAGGAAGACAACATTTATATATATGCAAAGTATTTCTTAGACAAAGGGCTTAAAATAGGGATACTTGAAAATGATTATGGAGCAATAAATGTAGATTTGATACTTGGAGACTTAATAGGGAAAACTGTGAAGTTGAGATGATAATGAGCAGAGATGACCTGAAACCCACAAAAGAGGAGATTTAAGAACAAACTAATAGCAATGGCAATGAGCGGTTATGACAGGATAATAGTAGAACCATCAGGAATATTTGAGCCGGAAGGTTTTTGACTTATGTATGAAGAGCCTCTTGATAAGTGGTATGAATTGGGAAGTGTGATAACTATAGTGGATGTAGGATTTGAGCGGATATGTCGGAGGATTCAAGTATCTGTTTTGCAACACAACTTACCAAGTGCAGGAGCCAGTGTATTTAGTAAACAGGAAAATTTAGATACAAGATGCAGGAGGAACTATGGATTATTTAAAACAGTTTGCTGGATAAAATGTAAGAGAAAAAATAACAGACAAAGATATTGTATCATCATCAGGTAAGTTTGAAAACTGCAATTTCAGGCAATTTCAGAGATGGGATATGAGTAACAGATTATGAAAAGAAATTTTATAAATTTAAAAGTATTCATCTATCTTTGTAATGGATTCTCAATTAACAAAAGTGATTTATTAAAAATATAAAAATTATATTTAGTGATTGTAAAAATTTGGTAATGTGATTTAGGATTAAGGTTTATAAAAGAAAATAATGAATATTATTTTATAAATATAACTATATGAAACGAGATAAAAATAGACAGGGGCAGGATGTACTTATAGTGATGGGAGAAAAGAACTTAATGAAATTAATATAAGAGAAAAACTAAACAAATAAACAGTTCTTTGCTGATATTTGGAAATAATTAATATATTATTCCGTTATAAGCCACTTAAAAGGTGAATTGCAAAGTAACTTCCACACCTAAGGTTTTAATTTTTATTTTAGATGCGGTATGGAAGTACTTTTACAAATTTACATAAATTAAGAGCTAGATGTATACATTATCTGATGCTATAATCAGCCTTACAGGAAGAACTATAGCCTAATTTTTCATGCAAACAGGAGTCAGTTACTTTCCAAAACTGGGAATAAGTAAAATCCACCCTTTATATATGGGCTAGAAGTTCATCTTTTAACCGGTGAGTTCCTGTTGCCTAAGGAGCTTAGGGGTTAGGGTAATTTCATCCGGTGAAATTTTGAATACCTAAGCTCTTTAATATTTTCTGCCGTATTTGAAATGCATATCATAAAGAGCTTTTGTTTCCGAGCTTCGCCCTTGAATATGAATTGATGTGGCTCATCATCAGGTTTATGTCTTCCTGTGTGTAGATGCTAAAAATCCACACCCTCCGGTATTATCCTTCTTATCATTTTCATGGATTTGTTTTCAGCCGCCCTTCTGGTAAGGTGAAGAGGGTCGCAGTAAAATACCCTAGTCTCTGTTTTCCTGTACATCAAACTCCAGTGCCTGCGGATTTGAGAATTCACTTCGTTGTCTAGCAACACATCAAATATTTTCCCGAAAATATCAAGGTCTCAGTTCAATATACAGCCTTTCAATATCTCTCCGTAACAGAATGTGAGTCATTGTAGTTTCTCAGAAGAAAGCAAGCTGCAGGTTCTGCTGTACAAAGAAAGAGTGAAATACTTTCCGCCCTTTACCCTTCTACACTGTCGCCTTCACATACGACTGAATCGGGGTTTTCTTCAATAAACTTCAGGAGTCCTCATAAGTCCTTCCTTCCTCACTCTTTATCCACTTTCAAAGATTTGCTTTTATTTTTCTCGGACGCATTCTTATAGTGCGTAGCATGTCAATGTTTCTGGCAAAAACAGACTGTTGTTTATATATTTATAGAGAGTCCTGTCGGAAACCATGATTTCATGGTTGATTGTTATATATCTTATGGATTGCCCTAACAGGTGGACTTACAATGCCGTCTATATATCCTTTCTAGTTTCTGTGAGGTTAAACCCTGTTCTTGATTCAGACAGTGATTTTTCTATATCTTGCCTCAGCTTCCTTTGCCTTGTAAAATCTTTTCAAGGCGGCACATGAGCTGTTAGGAGACATCCGTTACATACATAAGGTGGAGTTAAAAGTTTAGGGGCAGATATGTCTGACGTAATCATCACACAGTGGCATGCATTTCCCGCAGCTGCATGTTCTGTTTTTGTTAGGCAGTGACTGCATACAAATCTTTTACCTAGTCTGTCCACTGAATGCAGACCAGTCATTAAGACCTGCCGTATGAGCCTGTCTGTTCCAGTAATTATGTTTTTATTTCTTTTGAAACAGTTGTGTTGTCTTTTCCTATAGCCAAAAGCAATCTTATTAAAGCTCATAACATATGATTTCTATGTCAGAACGCTGAAAGCACAAAGAAAGATGTGAATGTTTTCCCATAATTAAAATATTCCTTTCAGTTTGTATATAAAACCTAACCTGATGAATCTAACCCAATATATATTTTAATCATGGAATCAGTAAAGTCCATAGTTAAGATGTGGTGTATGGAAAAAGTAAAATCCATACTAATGTGGACTACTTTTTCAAATAATAAACCACTAAAAACGATAATAATAATGTGCTAAAAAACTTTAATTTTGTTATAATACTTTATAAACTGTAATGTTAATAAAAAGTTTAGAATAATGTAAAGAATTAATATGAAATTATTCAAGCTATTTTAGTTTAAGATTCAATATATTTGAAAACAATAGTTGGCTTGTGCTGGTTATTAGGCGAAATATGTGTAAGGAGGAGGATTGATGGATAGTTACGATAACGATCCTATTGACAGAAAAAGATTGGCAAGTATTTTCCTGAAATTTTCAATGCTTTTCGCATACTGAGAGCAGGTAACATTCTTTTTATAATGAATATTAAAAATAATTATGCCTGCTGGTCAGCTGACTCAGTAGATTACTTCAGACTTGATGGAATTAGAATTTATAATCCTATAGAAAAGTGGGCAGCCAACATTGCTCCTATAATCAGAGAAAAATTTTTGAAAATATGCGGAGGTTGTTTTCAGGGGAGTTGTCAGAGCATAACCTGACATATCACATTAAAAATGGAAAGGGAGAATATCGCAACCTGCTCCTGTGATGGGAGGATAGTGTATGGAGATGATGGAGAGCAGCTCTATTTTGCAGGAACAATAATTAACCACCAGAAAATGCAGTAATAGATCCAGTAACAGGTCTGCATAATAGAGAGGGACTGCTTGCTTTTATGAGGCATTTGCACGAAGAGGATAAACAGTGATGCTTTCTTATGATGGGACTGAAACAGTTCTATAAAGTGAACTATGCCTATGGATATGAGTTTTGGAAATCACATATTGAACAAGGTGGGAGATATGTGGCGTGAAATAACCGAAGATGATATAGTATTCAGAACCGAAGGAACCAAGATGGTTATAATTTTTCAAACGACAAATACTACAGCAGAAGATGTAGAGATACAAAGTTATCTTGGATAAACTTAAAGAAGGCATAGAGTACAATGGCAGTAATGTATTTCTAAGTGCTTATGCCTGCTTGTATAAATCAGACAATCTCAAGCTGGATGTAAATACAATATACTAATTGTGTCTTATATACTACAAACAAAGCAAAAAGAAGAAAATGATGAGTTGGTTTTTAGTTACGGAGGCTTTGTTCAGTGAAATAATTTATTTATGGAAAAATTAAGCCACATCCGTAACTGCATACCAGACAATTTTAAAAGTTTTTATTTGGTGTATCAGCCTATTGTATCAGCCAAAAACGGCGAGTTAATAGGTGCAGAGGCTCTTATAAGATGGAAAGATGATACCTATGGTTTGGTACCCCAAATGAATTTATAGAGTGGCTGGAGGAGATTCCATATTTTATGACTTGGGCAACTGGATAATAAGACCAGGCTGCAAAGGATAGCAAAGTGAAATTGTAAAGCTGTATCCTGATGTATTATTAAATATTAATTTAGCATATCCGCAGATTAAGAATAACAATTTTAACACAGATCTTTGCAATATATTAGAAGGGAGGATTTAATCCTAAAATCTTAATTTGGAACTTACAGAGAGTGTAAGTTTAGTAACATAGATCATCTTAGAAGCAGCATTGCCTTTTTAAAATCAAAAGGGAATAAAAGAGTGCTTTGGATGATTTTTGGAACAGGATATTCGGCATTGGATCTTATGGTTGAACTTCAGGTAGACGAGATTAAAAATAGATAAAAAGTTTTTATACAGGATATTGATGAAGATATGTCCAGACAAAGTCTGCTTAAAGCAGTTACAACCTGTGCATATAGAACTTGGTAGAGGATCTGTATAGAGGGTGTAGAAACTAATATAATGGCAGAGTACTTATATAATCATTTCAAAAGTCACCAAATTTCAGGGATATCATTTTTCAACACCTCTTGATAAATTTATTAATTGGGCTAAAAATAATAAAAAGCGTGTTAGCAATTAAAAATATATGACTGAATGAATATTTTCACACAGTCATCTTTATTTTATTTACCTATTATTCAAATTTATTCTTTGCCATCAAAACAATATGTACAAAGGCGTTCTTTTTCTATTCCTATTGCCTTAACCATATCATCAAGACGATTAAAACTAAGTGAAGTAAAGCCAAGTTTAGTACGGATTTCATCTATCATCTGATGATATTTCTCAGAATCAGGATTAGCATATTCTTCTAAAACTTCTATGAATACATTTCTCCCTCTTTATCTCGTATAACTCTTCTAGTTTATTAAATCCATATCCGAGGTAGAACGTGAAAAATTGATGTATTTACACCCATACATAATAGGAGGGCAGGCAGGTCTTACATGAACTTCTTTAGCACCGCTTTTGTATAGAAATTCAGTAGTTTCCTTAAGCTGAGTTCCTCTCACTATGGAGATCATCTATCAGCAGGATTCTTTTGCCGTTTATAAGTTCATGCACAGGTATTATTTTCATTTTGCAATCAAATCCCGTTTAGATTGTATAGTTAGCATGAGCATTGGCCAGAGTGGGTGTATATTTGATGAATGGGCGGGAAAAATTACTTTCGATGTATTTGCATAACCTACGGCATGAGCGAGTGCCCGAGTCGGGAACGCCAGCGACTATATCTATTTCATTAGTTGAGATATTGTCATCTCTTTTTGCCATAAGACTTCCACAATTAGTTTTCTCATAACTTCTACAGAAACACCTTCATAACTTGAAGAAGGGTATCAAAATATACCCACAGGAATGAACAAACCTTACTTTTACTGTTTGGGTTAACAAGAACTTTAGTGCCATTAGGAGTAATTACATCTATCTCTCCAGGGGCCCAGTTCCTTATAATGTTCATATCAAGATTGAGATAGGCAGGAAACTTTCAAAAGAAACACAGTAACCATCATCTTTTTCCTATGACAAGAGGGTTCTGCTAAAGCAAATCTCTGGCACAGTATATTCCTATAGAGTGTGAGTATCAACATGGTCCTTTAGAACCATCAATTTTTCCCAAACATATAATTCCTTCAATAAGATTTTCTTTTTGATTAATTAAAAGCGGCTACAAGTTCTGTTTGATTAACCATATTACCCGCTCATTTTCCATAAAGTGAGTCACTGCCAAGCGATACAATTTCGTTAACAATTTCCTCCGGTATTATTTATTCTTCCAACAGTTACCAGAGAAAAGAGTACCATCGATGGGATCTTACAATAGAGGCTGTGGTTCATAGATCGAATACAGCCTATTCCATAATTTTCCTTTCATACTCTGTATGTCACGGTCAAACTTGCTCCTAAAGGAGAGTTTTTCAATGTTATGGATTGCCCTGTCAAAAACCATTTTCGCCAAAAACAGCCAGCCCAGCCCTTCAGTGCCCAAATGTGGTGATAGTCCGTGCCAAAGAATAAGTCAAAAACACAGTCATTTTTAAGTGTTGCTGCAAAAAGCCACCCTATACTTGTCCTCCTTATAAATTATCAATTAATGATAGTACAACAGAGTTAATAGTCAACTATTAGAAGAATTAAACAAATTTAAAATAAATATAACTCCTACTAATAAATAGGAGTTATGTTTTCATCACTCAACAGGATGATTATCTTTAATAAGGCTAACGAAATCATCCCGCGGAAGAGGTTTACTAAAATAATATCCCTGTATATATTTGCAGCCAAGATTAATGATATGCCTTGCCATTTCTTTGGTTTCAACACACCTCAGCAACAATATCAGAACCGGTAGAAATTGCAGTTTTAACAAAGTTTCAAGAAGAATCATAGACTTTTCTGAGAGATGTAAAGGAGGCCTGTACTATGGATTTATCAATCTTTATTAGTTTTAATGAGAGTGACAGAATCCTGGAGAGAGAAGAGTATCCTGTTCCAAAAATCATGCAAGTGAAAACATGTTTTATCATGCAGGTTTTGATATTCATATCAACTCATATCTGTAAATTCACTTGCCGAGGTTTCGGTGATTTCAAGGTTGATCTGATTAGGAAAGACCTTATGCTTTTTAACACTGACATTACCTTTGCAGCCAGATTGCTCTGCAGGCATTCAACCATTGAAACATTTACCTCTATGTACTCAAAGCCATATTCACTGAGATTTTCTTCAGAAATTACTTCACATACCTTTTCAAGAACAAAGTCCCTATATCAATAATCAGAGAACTTTCTGCAATGGGGATGAAAGTTCAGGAGAAATAAAATTCCCATCATTGTCCTTCATTCAGATTAAGGCTTCCAACGAAGTAAACTTCTTTTTACAGCATTATAAATAGGTTGAAATAAACTTCCAGCCTGTTTTCTTCTAAAGGCAGTCTGTACAAGAGTCTCAATCTTAAAGTATCTCTGCATCACTAGATTAAGTTTTTCAGGCTCTATAGTGAGTATCATCTCTGTTTTCGTATAGCTTCAGTGCTTTAAAATCAGGTTATCTCACCATTCTGACGCTGGAAACATCTTTAGGTGAACTAAAGGCACAGCAGGTAGAATATATAGGAATGCTGAGTCTTGATAGATTTGACAGGGTTTTTCCATTATGTAAGTTTCTTCATACACAAGTTTTTGATTCCTGCTTATTATTTTCATCCATAACAATGAGATACTGCCAGGATAAGCCTAAATATAAAAGCCTTTTTGAAAATTGTTTAATATTTTTGGTAATAAACCCTCAAGCATCGTAAGATTCTATATATGTTCTATGGTATTAATCAAATTAATATTGTGTATGTTGATTGCGATACATTGAGTATCGGATTCAGGAGTGAATCTTGAGCCGCACATTGAGATAAAGAGCATCCGGTTCATCATAGAGAGCCGTCAGAATAGTATTCGCAGGGCGTTTGCACAAAAGAAAAATACTAAGGTGACAAAGATGGTGAAGTAAACTGCAATGATGATGCCTGTGGATAAAAATAATCAAATGTTCACACCAATGGGTATACAATAACTACAACCGCAGGTAATATAGCTTTTACTGTGTCTGTGACAGATGTCTGCCTTTCAATTAAAATAATTGCAGCTCAAGTGCATAATACAGGTCGACCAGGTAGATGAGGAAAAGTGCTTCCCATACTCAAAACTTACCATTTGCAGTTACTATGAAAACCCAGCCATTTGAATAGTTAATAATTAATAACGACAAAAGTAGCTACTAGGTACAATAAATAATTTTAATATATTTATATCATACTACGCTGATTAACAGATATTAGAGGGTAATACCAACATCAGACAATAAGATGTATGCATAATTATATGTCAAAAGGGGTGAAGTGAATACAGTATGTACTGGTTAGTTATTCCATCAAGCCCAATAGCGATAAGGTCAACAAAAGGTATTGAGCAATAAAGAAGAATATAGTTCCATACAATAAAAGTATGGCGGTATACCGAAATGTCTTTTTGATCTTGTAAGCGATAAATAGTGCCAACAAAATAAATATTGAACTGACATCCAGCCAAATGCTATATTCCATTAAATCACCTCCTTTTTAAGAAAAAACGGTCAAGTCATCAACAGACAGTGGTTTTGAAAAATAGTATCCCTGGAGATAATCAAAACCGGTATTAGTGCGTAATCCAGTGAATCAACAGTTTCGATATGTTCAGCTTTCAATTTAGTAACCCTAAATTCTCTAAGAAATCTATGGTACAGTTGACAAGGTTTTCTGGCTAACTCTGAATCCAAGGGCAGCTTTGGTGAGAACCTTGTCAATGGTTACCAAACTTGTGGCATATCAACTAAGGCAGAGGGCGTTAGATAGCACATTGCCATAGTTTTCAAGAATGAGCAGAAACCTGAATCTGTTATAGACTTCATATTATCTATAATAACTCGTCATAATCTATCATGAGCTGTTTTGAAAGTTCAAAACAGATGAGTTTGGAGCGGAATGTCATGTTTGGCAGCAAGGTTCACAAGTTTTCTACTTCATTTTTCTTAAGAAGTATGAGATAGGGATAATGACCTCTATGGTTTTAATTCCAAGAGTCATTAAATAATTATCTCTTATTGACTTAAAGAGCATTTCCAACAGAAAGTTGTAAAGCCCTGTAATTAATCCATATTTTCAATAATACTAATAAAGTGCGAGGAATTAACATGCCATTTCTGAAGTTTCCAGAATGATTTCTGTTTTCAAAGAGTCAAATTTATTGGTTGAAACAGTAAGTTCAGGTAAAAAGTAAAGGTATAGACAGGTTTTTCATATAGGTTAAGTATCTTAGAGGATATGAGGATGTCTTTATCAATGATGGTGATATCCATATCGTTAATAGTGATATATCCCCATCCTTAGGTATAACGGCGGTTGCTTCCAATTGGATTACTTCACTTAAGCATACCGGCATTATCGATATCATTAGGACAGTTATATATACATAGGCGTTTTGTGAGGAAATCTTATTTGTGCTTGTTATCTCAAATGGATATTTACAATCGTTCTTCTATTCTATCTATAAGTATTTCCGTCATATGTATATTCGACCAATAATTTTCTAAGGAAAACAGATGGCAAATTTTCCTCGTCCCAAAGAATAAAGGCTTGCACTTTTCAACAAATGGAGAAAGGAAGATACTCTATAATAAGGTTATTAATGTTACCCTGCTCAATTCTTTATCAAGTGCATCAATCATTTTCAATAGTGAGAGGTGAGTACAGTAATTGGCTTTCTCATAGAAATAGCCACACTGGAAGTTAGTAAACAATGCGTCTTTGATTTAAAAAGACCTGTAACCAGATCAATATAGTCGGGAAGGGCTTTCAAATAGTTATATAAATAATAAGTACCTATTAATGCCATGAAAAGCTTTTCAACAGCAAGGGAGGATAGAAAAACTGTATAGTTGTACCTATCAACGGTATAACAGTATAACAGTAAATGCAATCCTCTTGTCATTCCTTATGTTTTTGCCCGTAGTTATATATAGTCAATGTAACAAAGGCGAGGTAGTACAATGCAACAAAATAAAGAAGGTAGAGAAGTAACCTTCTATGGTATCCCGAAACCGGACTTATATAAAAAACAGTGTTAAAAAAAGGATTTAATGTAATTGTTATTACAGCAACGACTGCAGAGTGTATATAGTAAAAACTTACTTAGTGTTTCATTTATTTTATATTAAGGACTGAATATTCATAAAAGGCGGCAAAAGCACAACACAGAGTATGGGCATAAAAAAATATCATAGATAATATATTGAGTATTACTATAAAATCTGCCATATCTTTGCTGTTATTATGTATATAGCTTTCAATAAAAACATAAGATAAAAGCTACAAATGATGAAATAAAGGAACATAGGTGGAGCTTCCTAAAATCCTACTATGGGTAAGAGTTATAGATTTTCTAAATACAAAGCATATACTATAGCTAACTCAAGGACAAGGCTGCCGCTTCAAACCAAAAATTATTTATCATTCTATTCTCCAAATTGTCATTGTAGTAAAATATAAAAATTTCTCTAAAGTGAGTTCATTTTGATAAATTTTGCAGTACATATCAAGTAAACTAATGAATTAATATAGTTTTTGTAATTATACCACAATTATATCCCCAATTATAACACAAAAGCAGTTACAGGAAAAGTATATTGAATAATAACTATATGGGGTTTTATGGAGGTGAAAATGGAAAATACAAAGTGTATAAAGAGTGGGAAGAAAAGTGAGCATAAAATCTTATGTGAATATGCATCTTTCTCGGATGAATCCTGGGAAGGATATGGAGGAGAGCCCGGATGAAATAAGAACCATATATCAACGATAGAGATAGAATACTGCATTGCAAGGCATTTAGAAGACTTAAACATAAGACACAGGTGTTCTTGGATCCGGAAGGCGATCATTACAGAACAGACTCACTCACACACTTGAAGTATCACAGATAGCCAGAACCATAGCCAGAGCACTTATGTTGAATGAAGATCTTACGAAGCCATAGCTTTGGGGCATGACTGTAGGCACACTCCGTTTTGGGCACGCAGGAGGGCATTGAATAAAAATATCACCATATGGTTTCCATCATAATGAACAAAAGTGTGAGGGGTGGTAGAACTGCTTGAAAAGCATGGAGGGGCTCAATCTTACAAAAGTAAGGATGGAATATCATAGAAGTGCCTATAAAGCCTTCGACTAGAAGGAAAAGTTGTAAGGTTTCAGATAAAATTGCTTATGTAAATCATAATATAGATGATGCTTTTAAGAGGCGGTATACTTACAGAAGAGGATTTACCTAAAGGAATTTACCAATATTGTTGGCCATACTGTGGCAGATAGAATAGATACTCTATGGTCAAAGATGTAATATTTACAAAGTATGGGAAAAATGAAGTAAAAGATGTCAGAGGCTGTTGAGGCTGCAATGGCTGAGGCCTTTCTTATGAGAGAAGTATGTAGCAACCCTGCAGCTTAGAGCGAGGAAGTCCAAGCTATGAGACTGGTTGAATATTTATATAACTATTATCTTTGAAAATTAGATGTGTGCCGATAGAATATAAAAGACTGGCTATAGATAAGGGTGAACGGGTTGAAAAGAGTGGTTTGCGATTATGCTAGCAGGTATGTCCGGATGATTTTGCAATAACTAAAATTCAAAAGAAACACTTTGTTCCTGTACGCTGGGGAAAATATTAAGGAGATATATGTTTTATTCAGAAGAAATTATTGATGAGGTAGAGAAAAACGATATTGTCGATGCTTAATTTCTCCATATGTAAAGGCTTACGAGAGCATCGGGAAGCAACTATACTGGGATTATGTCAGTTTCACAACGACGCCTTCATTTTCGGTGAATACGGAAAGACAGTCGTTTTCACTGTTTTGGCTGTGGTGTGGGTGGTAATTCTATCAGTTTTGTTATGAAATATGAAAATTTGACATTTACTGAGCAGTAAGGCGGTTGAAGCAGATAAAGTGAGGAATGAGTCTTCCTGAAGAAAATTACGATCCTGAATATATAGGAAAAGAGCGACTTGAAAACAAGGCTGTTTGATGTTTATAAGGAGGCAGCAAAGTTTTGTATTTTCAGTTGAGAAGTGACTATGGTAACTTTCCTGTGGAATATTTGAAAACAGAGGACTTTCAGATGAGACTATAAATGCTTTTGGGCTTGGATATTCAATCAAATCGGCCCAATGCATTATATAATTATTTCAAATCAAAAGATTACAGCGAGTGAACTGATGATTAAGGCTGAGACAGTTGTTGCATTTAAAAAGAGAAGGGCATATTTCCCAGTATGTTTTTGGAACAGGATCATCTCCGATTATGGATCAGAATAATAAAGTTATAGCCTTTGGCGGCAAGAGTGATGGGAGATGGAGAGCCTAAGTATCTCGAATTCAAGAGGACTGATATAATTTAATAAGAAGAAATCTATATGGATTAAATTTTGCAAAGCATGGTGAACGAGGATATATGCTGCTTTGTGAGGGATATATGGATGTGATTGCACTTCATCAGGCAGGGGTTTACAAATGCTGCATCTCGGAACTTCACTTACGGAAGAACAGGCAGCGCTGATTTCAGATATGTGAAAGTAATGGTACAACCCATGAGGCGATGCGAGTAAAGGCTGCTAGTAAGGGCCAAGTACCAATACTATACAGCGAGGAATAAGGACTAGCACACTGCAAACTTTACACCTTTCAAGGATCCGGATGAACTTATAAAGTCCGCGTGGGAGGGAAGAGTTTGAGGATGCAAAAATGCAGAGAATAGCTTTGATTTTGAACTTTATAATATAGATTATGATTTATCTGAACCGGAAGGAAAGACAGAATTTTTAAACAGGGTTGCAGAGAGGCTTCTACAGAATCTGAAGAGGAGTTGGAAAAGGAGAAGTATAGTAGCAGCCGTTGCAGCAAAGTACTTGTATCAGCAAGGATTCGGCTTAACAGACCTGTGCAGACAAAAGTGCGAGGAGCCAGGGAAATTAGAGAGACATATAAAGAAGCGGGCGGGAGAGGATTAAGAAGAAACGAAAGGGTTAATACTGCGTGATGATGGCTTACTAAAACCAATAGACTGCTGCTTAGTTTCCGCTTGCGGATCAACCAGCTAGCAAAAGGATATATTATTGGTCAGAAAATGACTTTGCTAGCTCTCTATAGAAGATGTGGCGAGAAGGATTTTTATACAGATAGAACAGGGTAAAATCCCAACATAGCTGAAATTATAAGCAGATATGGAATCAGGAGAAGATCAGGCTTTGTGAAGCTGCAGCAGTGTTTGAGGAAAAGCCTGAAGTGAATTAGGTGAGGGAAGACGAGACAGAGCATTTAGGGAAGTGGTTATTAAGGTAAGAAAAGCAGCGCCAGTGAGGAACTTGGGTCCTTAGATGGTAAAAGATATGAAAAGTTTATAGAAAGTACAAAAGAAACAAAATGAGCTTAGACGGCTGGAGTTTTAAGCAGGAAATTACTAAATCGTGGAATAAGGGCTTTAGGAGGTTTAACTTATGGATGAAAAGATACTTAAAAGCAAGTTAAAACAAACATAAAGGATGCAAAAAGGAGACAGTGTAATACTTGAGTCGAGAGGTCAACCGGTTTTGATGTGATAATGACATCAGTGAGGAAGATTTTTGATGCTATAAATATCTTGAGGAATCGACATCCTTGCATATAGATGATATAAATGGAAATAGATGATATCAATGTCGATGATAAAATTCTTCTAAATACTGATGGGGATGATGAAATGACAGTGACAGGATAGATGGAGACAGATATAGTGCAGTCCCTGAGGCATACATAGTACAGATCCTGTAAGAATGTATCATCTTAAGGAGATAGGAAAAGGTACCGCTCTTAGTCTATGGAAGAGAGAGATAAGCCTGGCAAAAGAATGTCCGAAGGTGATGAAGAGGCAAGAAAAAGAGATTGACAGAATTCCAACTTAAGGCTGGTAGTGAGCACTGCCAAACGATATTTTAGCACGCTGCAGTTCTTAGACCCTTATACAAAGAAGGGAATATGGGCCCTGCGGTAAAGGCTGTGGAGAAAGTTGACTGCACAAAGGGATATAAATTCAGCACCCTACGCAACCTGGTGGGTGAAGCAGTCTATTACAAAGAGCTATTGCTGATCAGGCAAGAACTATAAGAATACCCTGTCTATATGGTAGAAACCATAAATAAGCTGATAAGAACCCAAAGGCAGCTTACTCAAACTCTTGGCAGGGAAACCGCTTCCGGAAGAAATAGGGAAAGAACTGAACGTGAGCCTGAAAAAGTCAGAGACATTACAGGAAGATTGCCCAGGAGCCTGTTTCCCTTTGAGACGCCTAGAGAGAGGGAAGAGGACAGCCATAATGGAGATTTTATACCTGATGACAGCAATATGGCACCGGTTGGACAGCAACCTCACGCTAGCTTCTTAAGAGCAGCTGGGAGTGCTTGACAGCCTTACAGATAGGGAGGCCAGAGTGACAGCCCAGATTTGGCCTTGGAAGATGGGCGCGTACAAGAACTTTGGAAGAAGCAGGAGAATGAATGTAACAAGGGAGAGAATGAGGCAGACTGAGTCCAAGGCTCTTAGAAAACTTAGGCAGCCAAGCAGGAGTAGAAAGTTAAAGGATTGGCTAGAATAATGAAGAAAGATACAAGAGAATGCTTGCGGGTTTGCAGCCTTGCTGACAAACTCAAGCACTCAGCTGATATAGGCAGCGACCATGCATATATTTCCATACTTATTGATGGAAAGGTGGACAGGATTAATATTGCATCCGACGAGAGAGGGACCAAGTTGAGCCTAGCAAATGAAAATATCAAACTCCACGGATTTTGGAGAAAAGATAGAAACCAGGCTTTGTTCCGAGTCTAGAAAGGGTATGGGGCAGGTGTGAGGTGATTACTATTCTTATATCAGTCTGGGAGGGAAATGCTTGTAAGAGAAATTTTGGCAAATGGAAGAGAGAGGTGTAGTAGAGGCAGCAGATACGCTAATTTTAGAGCCACAGTCTGATTTGAGGGTGGTAAGGGCATACTTGCGGGAGTGGATTTTTGATTGTGGATGAGGATATGCTTAAGGAGTCAGGAAAAGTTACTGATCAAATTAGCTAAAGCGTAGAGAGGGAAACTAGCAAGAGCTGAGTGATGAAATAGGAAATTATGGCTGAGGATGAGTTTGGGGCCTGTCCTATAAAGAGCATCCTATATTGAAGGAGTTCCTCTTGAAGAAGGAAAACATGAAAAATCATATTGCAAACAGGGAGGTTTATTGAATCTCAAAAGAACCTGATAATAGCAGCAGTTATTAATCAGGAATTAAAAATGGTAAATTGAAGCTCTTTGGCAGATTTTAATGTGGAGGAAGATATGAAAAGAGATATTGATGGAGCACATACTTCAATACACAGTGGAGTTAAACTTTCAGGAAATAGCAGACAGTATCTATGCGCAAAAACGAGCGAAAGATACTTGCAAGGTGAATGGTAAACCCAAGGAGTTGGCGGAGGGTATCGGAGGACGCAGAAGTAAAAATTTTATGATAACCTATCTGATGGAATAAGTGACTTATGAAGCTTTGTTATTTCTTTTCATAAAACCATTACACGATGTATTTAATAAGTCCAGAAGTTTCTGGTGTGAAATGGAGATATTCCTTGGGAAATGGCAGTATTATGTGAGATGGGGGTAATATTGAAATCAATGATGAATTTGTTGAAAAAGTAAGAAATAGGATGGATGAACTTTGTAGAAGAGAATATTATGTTTGAAAAGAGCATGGTATCTACGAAAGAAGCTGTTGAAGAGTTCTTGAGACAGTGATTTGTCAGATAAAAGACATTTGTTTAGGTACAGAAGAGGTTCCACGACTAATATATATAGGCTTGGAGAGTACTATGATTATTTTTATGGCTATATGCCGCCATCCACAGGGGTGCTTAAATCCTTTGATATCAAAGCTTATGATAATGGAATAATTATTACGCTTCCCTAATGCTAAAAGAGGGATTTTGATGTTAAAAGACCAAGTTGGAAACCCGCGTGAACTTCTTTTTACAAAACAATGAAAGAAGCTAATTCATGGGAGAAAAAGACTTGGAATTGACAATGTTGGAGATCTTAATGATGCAATTTCAGGAGGACGCATTAATGATGTAATGCTTGTAAACGAAGCCTTGCAGGAAGGTAAAATAGGAAAAATTGCAGAAAATATAGCAAGAGAGGGTAAGAAGATTGTGATGATAGCGGGACCTTCCTCGTCCGGGAAAACTACATTTTCACATAGATTATCCATTGAACTTATGGTACAGGGCCTTAGTCACATCCTATTGCAGCTGATGATTATTTGCTAAAAATAGGGATAAGACTCCAAAGGGATGAGAGACAGGGATTATGATTTTTGAGATGTCTTGAAGCCATAGATGTGGAGCAGTTCAATAAAGATATGACAGAACTGCTTGCCGGGAAAAGTGAATATGCCGCTCATATAATTTCAAGGTAGGTAAGGAGAGAGTATAAGGGGAAAAACTTAAGCTTGGCGAAGACGATATCCTTGTTATAGAAGGCATTCACGGACTTAACGATAAATTCTCGGAGTCACTGCCGAAGGAAAATGAGTTCAAAAATCTATAAGTGCACTTACTCAGCTTAATATTGATGACCACAATAGGATACATACTACAGATTTGAGGCTTCTTTAGGAGAATGGTGAGAGATGCAAGAACGAGGGAAATAGTGCAGAAGATACTCTTGCAAGATGGGCTGTCAGTAAGGCGTGGTGAGGAGAAAAATATTTTTCCATTTCAGGAAGAGGCCGGATGAGATGTTTGAATTCATCTCTTGTATATGAACTTGCAGTGCTTAAGCAGTATGCAGAGCCGCTGCTTTTGGAACTGCAAAAGAATCGCCTTATTTTTTCTAGAGGCAAACAGACTGTTAAAGTTTTTGAATTATTTCCTGCCAATGCCTTCTGATGATGTGCAAAAGAATTCACTGGTGAGAGAGGGGTATAGGAGGAAATTGTTTTTCCGGTTTCAATCATATACAGGCTGCCTGCTTTGGTGCAGGCAGCCTGTTAATATTGAAAAATGAGAAACACTATAAGCCGGGTTATGTATCTGATGATCGTATCTATCTCAATGTGCCGTCACCGGCAATCTCTATCGACCCACCTAAAAGCACGGCGGGCAGCCGTATAGCTTTACATTTGGTCTTTCTTCGGATGGGGTTTACGTAGCCTCCTTAGTTACCTAAGAACGGTGATGTCTTACACTTACCTTTTCACCCCTATCTGAGCAAAGCCAGACGGTAATTTTCTGTTGCACTGTCCTTGGAGTCACCTCCACCAGGCGTTATCTAGCATCCTGCCCTATGAAAGCGGACTTTCCTCACCCATAATTTTAGGCGCGACCATCTGTGTTTCTCAAGGGCTTAGTTTAGCATAAAAATAAATCTTGGCAAGGCTGTTTAAGTCTTGTGGGGATGTATGCCTCAAGTGCCTGTTTTATATATCTTCTAAAAGGTCTCCACTATCTTCTATGCCTAATGATACTCTAACAAGTCCTGCAGATACACCTGCTTCTATCAGCTGTTCGTCTGTGAGCTGGCGGTGTGTGGTGATTGAAGGACAGGGCAGCAGCTCTTTGCGTCTGCTACATGGGTTTCTATAGCGATTAGATACTAGGTTTTGTCATAGCAATCTCAGCTGCTTCCTGCCGCCTTTAATCTCAAATGAAACTACGCACTGAACATCCGTTTGGAAGGTATCTGCCAAAAGCATATGGTACTTATCTGTCTTAAGTCGGATAGTTAACGCTTTGAACCTTCTCAGTGTTTTGCAAGATATTCTGCCACAGCAAGACCGTTTTTTGAGTGTTCCCTCATACGAACATCTACAGAGACTCAGAGCCAAGGTTAACTAAGAAGGAGTTCTGAGGTGACTGGATAGAGCCGAGGTCCCTCATAAGCTGTACAGTTGCCTTGGTGATGAAGGCTCCGACTTTTACCAAATTGCTCAGCATAGCCAAAACCATAGTAAGACTCGTCAGAGGGTGCAAAGTCCAGGGAACTCATCAGCATGAGGCCATCCAATCGAAGTTTCCTGCGTCTACTGTGGCTCCCGCCTACACGCTTCCATGTCCATCCATGTATTTTGTTGTGGAATGAGTAACTATATCTGCTCCCACTTAATAGGCTGGCAGTTCACAGGGGTGGGAAAGGTATTGTCTACAATGAGGAGGTACTCCATGCTCATCGTGCAGCTTTTGCAAACTCTCTCATCAAGTACTGAAGAGTGCAGGATTTTAGCAGGGTTTCTCCAAATACTAACTTGGTATTTGGCTTAAAATGCCTATGAGAGTTCTTCTTCAGCTGCATCAGGAGATATGAAGGTGACCTCTATACCCATCTTTGGAAGGGTAACTCCTATAAGGTTGAAGGTTCCGCCATAGATAGAAGATGAACAGATGAGGTAATCCACCAGGCCTCACAGAATCAACAAGCAGTAAAGAAGTTTGCAGCTTGTCCTGATGATGTGAGCATAGCAGCACCGCCTTCAAGAGCTGCTATCTTTGCAGGCACAGCGTAGTCATTGGTAGGGTTTTTGCAGCCTGCTGTAAAAAATATCCGCTTGCCTCAAGGTTAAAAAGCCTTCCCATGGTCTCGCAGGAGTCATACTTAAAAGTTGTTGACTGTATTATAGGCGGCTGCCTTGGCTACGCCGTTTTTGGCGTGTATCCTGCCTGTACACATTTGAGTTCCCTGTTTTAATTCGCTCATAATAATCTCCTTCTTAAATAAATAATCATAATATTTCAAATTCAAAAATATGTTTAATAGTATAAGCAAAAACAGGAGATAAAATCTAGTCATTTTATCTTTGGTGGTAATATAAAATCTATTAGAAGTGTAGGTAAAAATGATTCCTGCCAGAGTTAAGGAGTATGTTATTACTATATCAACTTTTACTACTATGCCAGTAAGTATTTAGAATAAAATGAAAATTTATTAGTATAATTAGCAAAAATTGAAAATCATATAAATGCTTTGATTATTCAGTAAAGTATATAGTCAATTCATTACCGATATATGTTATGAATGAGAAAGTGACGGAAACTATTCTAATGTAACTGGGTGGGTTGACATCTTATCAATTTAATTATATTAAAAGAAAAGGAGAATCTTATGAAGATTAAAAATGAGAGGACAAGGACTTTGGGCAGTACTGTTAGTTTTTCATCAGTAATGGTAAAGGTTTGTTAAGTGTAGCAATTCAGGAAAGTCAAGTGCTCATACTAATAATTGGGTGAGATGGTGATGCAGTGAAGAAGAACAACATCACTTCCAGGTTGTGAATTACAATCCTGAAACCAAAGAATTTGATGTTGAGTGGTATCGAGTAATACTGCTGATAAAGAGAAACAAGAAAACCTTTGGATGCCGTTTACTTTTACAGGGAGCATAGAGGCAGAAGTATTTTTCTATAGCTTGGAATGTAGATAAATTTATAAAGGATTTAATTCCTATCAGTGGTAATGGTGATCAGATTAGGAGTTGTTTACATTAGGAACAGATATATACATAGATTTTTACAAATGATGTTGATAAAATTTCTTCTACATATCCATAGTGTTGAAGAGAGGTTCTTATACTGAAGAAAGGTCTTAAGATAGCAGATGAGATGCTTAAAAATTCAGCTACCAGATAGAGAAGAGTTATAATTGTAGCCGGTGATGATGAGTCTTTTTATTCTTATATAAAATATGAGAACTTTGATATCAAAAAGAAGGTTGAACCAACTAAAGTTGATTTTTATCATTATGCAATGAGCGAGTTTATTGTGAAATGGTTAAAACCTCAGGATACTACCAGGTATTTTTTGGAAGGAACTGTTTATGATTACTTGAGTGATTATGTAGAATTAGCTAATGGTGCCGATACATTTGTAGAGTCTAAAACATATAAAATGGATGATCAGGGTAAACCTGTTGAATTAAACGGTTCATTTGGTATTAGTAAAAGTAAATCAAATGGAAAAATCTATTAAAGTACATGGTGTAAAAGTAAGAAGAAATGAAATACTTAAGATAAAATATAGTTTTAAGACTTAAGGATCGAGTGGAATGATGGTAATAAGTATACTGTTAGTTCAATACTAATATAATAACTACATTTAATTTGGCATCTGGTTTGAATGGAAATAAGATTGACTTAAATATACCTAAGATTTGGGAAAATCCATCTACAAGAAGACTTACTATCGAACAGAATTGGTTTGAAGATGGTGGGGTATATGCATAATATCAAAAAATTAAAATAACTTCTAATGCCGGTTATAAAAAGATAATTGAGACCAAAAGGAATCTGGGATAGAAAGATTAATCTTCAACTTCCGGTTTATGATAATAGTGGAAATCTAAATTAAATACACAGTAACTGAAGAATATCTTGGTGAGAGAGCAGGTAAATACACTACAAAATGTACAGGTGCGTCCTGACAAGAAGAATGATGATAAAGAGAGCATAAGTTTTTACCTTTGATAAAGTTGGAAACAAAATCCCAAGTGAAAAGTAATCTTCAATAATATTCAGCAAGAGAGACCATCAAAGTTAGGAGACTTGGGAAGGACAAGATGGTTCTAGCTCTGCCTGAGGAAAGTAAATTTTGAACTATTTCCTGAGGTATATAATAGTAAAGGTGAGATTGTAAAAGGTGAACCTAGTTGAGAAAGCTACACTGACTGCCAAAATGCATCGAAGATAACCTTTAATGTATGGGAAGGAAAATTCGATACAAAACTTCCTATGTATAAAAAATAGTTAATGATGGGAGAGATCATTAACATATAATATGAAAGAAATAGGTGATGATGCAAGCAGTAAAACTATCTTAATAAAGATAATAATGGCAGTTCTTCAATTAAAAGATGGTTTTGTTAAATTGGAGGCAACCTTTATAAAGGTGAAAAACATCTCCAAATGGGGATAAGCATAATGAGACCTATAATTTTACCAATACCTCTGTTAGTGATAAAGATAGTAAGAGAGATACTAGAGATAACTCACAAGTGGATTGGTGAAAAAGGCGATAGTATCTTTTGGCCTTTTCAAGAGAAATTGAATCAGAAACTTTCTAATACATATAAAACTAACGATGTAGATGATAATACTGTGAGTAAAATTTGAAAACATTGACATAATGAGATAAAGACGGCAATAGTTGTTGAATATGAGATTAAGGAAATTGATCAAACGGTAGGGCTCTTAATGATGGTGATATCATAGTATTAAATGGTAGAGAGATACAAGGTTATGATAGGATTTAGCCAGGCAACATTACCACACGCAGAAACTATCGATATTACAGTTAAGAAGGTGTGGGAGAAATGTACCTTCGTCATTGAGAAAGTCTGTTGCTAATAACAGTTTCTAATAATGATGATGTAAATACAGTTGTTTTAGTGAAGCAAAGAAATGGAAACATACATTTAAGGATCTTCCTAAACTTGATGATGGTAACAGCTACTTTGTGCAAGAAAAATGGCATTACACAGTCTGGATACCAACAATGAAATGATGAATATCTATAATAATGACGGATTATTTAATGTTGAAATAAAAGATGATTTTTGTAAATGAAACCAAAGAGGTAGTAATTAAGAATCAATTGTTTTGTTCCTGACTTCTGTTTTAAAAGTTATAAAAATCAGAAGCCTCATATGTTAAAAACAAGAAGCTACAGTAAAAAGTTTTACTAGGAAGGTGGAAAAATCGGATTCCTGTAAAGAACTGGAACTGCACCGGAGAGGAAGGAAATTTGAAGAGGTGAAGACATATCTGACTGTGAGTGTGAAACCGGGAGTTCCTTCTCTGCAAGTCTTCAAAGAAAATTGAGCCGATATTCGTGATACATTAACTTTTGGCAAAGAAGTAGGAAGAGTTTACTCTACTATGAGTAGTCAAGAGGGTTCTTGAAGGTGTTCCATTAGCTGATAAGCCATGAGAAAGGTTGCTATCCCTTGAAACAGCTGTTGGAGGGTAGAACTTACTGATGATGAGATTCAGAAAAATATTGAACTCAGATAATCTTCGAGTGTAATTAAGTATAAAGTTAAGGTGAATATGATGTGATCAGTCAGTAAAAATTACAGATAATATGTTCATTATCAATAATTCAGGTAAGAAAATACTGGAAAAACCTGAGGAAGACAACACCGAGAGCAATTCACCTGAGTTCCAACAACACCGGCAACCCCAGCCCAAGTGATCCAACAACGCAGCAAATCAACGGGTAATCCAGCAACACCGGTGAAATCCAACCCTAGTGACCAACAACACCGGTAAAAGTCCAACCCCAAGTAATCCAACAGTACCGGTAACCAACTCCAAGTAATCCAACAGTACACTAGTAACTCTGTACCACCAACACCAACAGTAATGACACCAGCTATTCACATCGTATCCAATATCCAACACACCTAATCCAGAATGATCCTAATAGTCCGGATGAATTTGTAGCAGTTGGTAATGATGGTACTCCTCAGGTATAGTTTATAAAAAGACTAAACCAAATGGAGAATTGGGTATGTGCTTGAAGAAGACGGAACTCCTTTTATCAGGCTTGCTAAGGCGAAGAAGATGGGTGCAGTATCCTCTACAGGAAAATCTATTGAGGAGAGCCTGGACTTCCGGAAACAGGAGGCACAGTAATGCTTGGTACTATGGAGCAGGCATGGGACTTGTACTTGCATGGCAGGCTTTATTCTTAAAAAGCGTAAGAAAGAAGTTTAAAGCCAAAGTACACTAACAATGTTTTGTATAATAATAAACAGATTCAACCAAAAATCACCCCAGTTAATGCAGTGGTTACTATGTATTGACCGGGGTATCTTTCACTAACATGACATATAAGCTGATAAAAGAAAACCCGCTGCCAAGATTAAGCAGCAGGAAGTCTTTTATTTAAGAAAGGTTATATGTGATTATATAGTGGTAATATCTGTAGCAGCCACGCTTTGTTCTTTTAACAGCATAGAGAGATCTATCAGCGTTTTTCAAGAGCTGACTCAATGGACATAGAAGGGAGTAACCAATGTGGCACCAATTGACACAGTTGTCCAATATGGGGAGAGAATCACCTGCATTTTTCTATATCAATTATGAGTCTTTGAGCAAATTCAGCAGCATCATTTTGATCTTTCATTTCACTGCAAAAATTAAAAATTCATCTCCGCCCATTCTGCAAAAGCAGGTCAGGACTCACGACTGCGGCACAGAATACCTACTCATACGGATGAGAAACATCATTGCCTGATAAATGACCATAAATATCATTAATCTGCTTAAAAATGATCAAGGTCTATACAAAAAACCAGCCGTATATCATTTTCGCTTTTCCATTGGCTGCAAAATGTGACAAAATTATTAAGCCCAGTCAAACCATCTTTCTTTCTGAGTTCGAGACATTTTTGCATTTACGCATGTAATTCCTGAACTTTCTTCGCAAGGTTTTTAGGATAATATTCACATCTCCCCTGCTCCGGGATTTGGAACAGACTGGTGAATATGGATGATTTTCCATTGTTCATCAAATTTGTGGAAAATGAAGGTAAAGCGGCTATCTAAGTTGATAAGTACAGATTTATCTTTATTTTCACCGGAAACAGATAATTTACCATATACCATGCGGGTATTCGAATCTATCACCATCTCATCACATTGAAGCTTATCAATTTTAAATTCTACATCATTACGATCGGCTATTTCATCTGCAAAAGAAAAGTAAAAACTATCTAAATCGGTACTAGAATTCCTGAGAACCGGTACCAATGATTATACATTTCAGGAATACACCACTTAGTTGCATAATTATGACTTCTTTCTACATCGTTTGAAAAAGCATCTCCCAAAGTTCCCTACGTAAGTTTTGAAAAAATCCACCCTGTACCTCCTTACAACACCTAACAACAACCTCAGCAAAGGACAATAATTAGTAATTTCGAAAATGAATTTTTGTGCTTTTTCAGGAAAAATATAAAAATATAATAATAGTTTACCACACTAACGTAGAGGTTTCAATATCTGAATTGATAATATCTGGGTTAATCTAACTTTTCTATTGAAATAACTTCCTCCGCATATTATAATTAAATCTGTATGTTTTAGAGAATAAGTTGAAAAGGAAAATGTTATGTATCGTCTTTTATGTAAAGATGGTTCGGCCAAAGAGGAGAGTTTACTACAGTATGGTGTGATTCAGACTCGGTTTTTATGAATGTTGGCACAGCGGCAGCTATTAAAGGTGCTGTTTCAAGCAGAAGATTTAATGCAAACTTAAAACTCAGGTTGAACTTTCCAATACCTATCACTTACACCTTAGGGCCGGGTGATGAAGTAATTAAAAAGCTCGAGGCATCCACAAGTTCATGGTATGGACAAGCCTGTGGTAACTGATTCCAGGTGGTTGCAGGTGTTTTCTTTAGCAAAGCTCCGTAAAATTAAAGAAGAAGGCGTAAAGTTCAGTTCTCATATAGATGGCAGAAAAGATATTTATGGGACCTGAGGAAAGTATGCAGATTCAGTCAAACATCGACCATCTACCATAGCATATGGCCTTTGATGAATGTCCGGGGCTTCCCTGTGAAAGAAAATATATGTTAGAATCGGTAGCAAGAACTGAGAGGTAGCTACTTGGGTGTAAAAATGAACTTAACAGACTAAACGGCCTGCCTGATACCATTAATAAAGAACAGCTGCTTTTTGGTATTAATCAGGGAGGTGTATATAGTGATATAAGAATAGAGAATGCTAAGAGAATTACAGATATGGACTTAGCTGGCTATGCAATTGGCGGGCTTGCGGTAGGAGAAACTCATCGACAAATGTATAGCACTCTTGAAACCGTATGGTTCATATCTGCCGGAAAGATAAACCGACTATCTTATGGGAGTTGGTACACCTGAGAATATCCCTTGAAAGTGTTGAGCGTGGTGTTGATTTCTTTTGATGTGTGTATCCAGTCACGTAATGGAAGACATATGGCAATGCTTATACAAATCATGGAAAAATGAACCTTAATAGTGCAAAGTATGGAGCTTGATGACAGACCGCTTGATGCTTCCTGTGACTGCCCTGTATGTAAAAGGCATTCAAGGGCTTATATCGAGCATCTGCTTAAAGCAGGAGAAATGCTTGGAATGAGAGCTTTTGGTTATGCATAATCTTTATTTCTACAACAATATGATGGAAGAAATAAGAAATGCAATAGAAAAGGGAGAATTTCAGGTATATAAAAGAGCTAAGCTTGAAGGATTTAAGGCAGGAGAAGAGTGCTGATTGAGTGAATTACTTTTGAGCACCCACATTGTTATATAGTAAAATAATTTATCAAAATTTGGAGAGAGAAGATGATTGGAGTTTTTAACAACGGAGCAGCGACAGGAAGTGAGGTCCCTTGGTTCAATGTTACCTATGGTGATAATCTGGGTTGTTGTAGTTGGTGCTATGATGTACGCTATGAGCATCAAGCCTCAGAAGAAGGAAAAGACAGAGAATGCAGGAACTTTATGTCAAGCCTTGAACTTGGAGATTCAGTGCTTACTACAGCAGGTTTTATGGGGTAGTAATTGATATTATGGATGAAATCGTGGTTGTAGAATTTGGAAGCAATAAGAACTGCCGCATTCCATGAAGAGACACTATAGTTGGAGTTGAAAAAGCCAGGTCAGGCAAAAGCAGAAACACGAGATAATATCATTACAGATATACATTAAACTCTCCCTTTCCGGTTTATGAATCTACTTGAAATCGAAAAAAGGAGAGTTTTGTGTAATCGTAATCCTTTCTTATTATTTGAAACATAAAGTCAGTAAATTATCTATCTAAGGACCTGCATGATGCCGCAGAAAGTCTTACTATACTTTTATTAACTGTTCTTTTTATAATCTGAATTATATTTGAAATTGCAGGTACAAGTATAGCTATAAATAGTACCTCTACAACAAAGTTTTTGGTGTTATAAAAAGAAGCAAAAGAAAAATGTAAATGATCCTGCTCACCATATGAAACAGCTAAATCATTTTATTAATTATACTGTGAGAACGTCAATTACAAAAATTCCGGTGTTTTACTACAGGAGCAATTACAGATGAAATGATCATTTTGCAAGGAAGTTGTTCCTTTTTGCAAGAAGTTTGTAACTAAGCCCGGATAGATAGCCGGCAGCAGTGCCTTTAACAGACAGATAACTAACCGTCATAGCGGATTAAAGTTTAACATAAGGTACTGAAAGCTTCTGCACCTGAGATTACGGACATGACCACAACTATGCCAAAAATCAGTCCAAGCACAGCTCGGCAATTTCGCCAAAGAATGGCACCTATTATTATAGGGATGAGGGATAGGGGCGGTGCAAAATTTTGCTATTACTGAATCCGCTTGCAAAGGTTTGTAAAACGATAATAAGGGCAGTAAGTATGCCCAGACCGACCAAGTGTCTTGTTTTGTTTGTTATTGTATTCATTTTTCCTCCTGCTGATATTCCCGTAAATTTAGGATTTGCCCGTGGGATACATCGCAATAGGAAGAATAGCATAAAAAGTCCTGAAGTAAAGGCAAAAATACTTATAATGGTAGAAGAGTTTATTAAATACAAATTTCTAAATAAATTGTATATATAGAAATGAATATAGAAGTGATTGGTTTGTTATATTTATAGGAGAAGATTATGAGCAGGAATAAATGGGATGAATTTGGTGGTGGAATTAATGATGTAATACAAAAAGCTATTGATTCCGGTAACTATAATTCACTCGGAAGAGATATTAACAATATTATAAGGGATAGCTTCGCATACATTTGAAGATACCTTAAGCAGAGGACTAAGAAGCAAGGAATAAGACGGTAAAGGTAAACCTGGGTGGCAATACCGTTGAGGTGGATAGAAATTATCAGGACAGAATCAGCCGTCCCACCAATAAAAACGCTATAGTTCCTTCAATGCAAAGCTGTATGTATCGGACAACCAGCTCTTTTGGCAAAAGGTATGGCAAACTCATATTTGGCGGTATTACAACCTTTGGAACAGCGATAGCAACCTTAGCTGAAAACAAGCAATGGTTCATTAATTGGAACAGCGCGTGTGTGGAGAGCTTATTAGCCCTGTCCTGGTTATAGCTATGACTGGTGTAAATACCCCTAAAGACCAGCTGGTATTTAAGAATTATCAAAAAGATACTTAATCTGTCTGACAACAAATCTATGCTAAGATAGAAGACCTTATGCAGGAAACGGGCGAATCAAAGGATAAGACATTGAAGCGCCTTTTAGGAAGATGATTAGAAACGGATGGTTTAAGGAAGGTCATATAGATAAGAGTGAAACTACCTTCATATCCACCAATGAAACCTATGCACTCTACCAGAAAACTCAAGCTTGACTATGAGAGAGACTTAAAAATAGACAGGAATTAAGTGCCAATAAAGCCTGCAAATGAGCAAAACATAAGGTGCAGAGGTAAAGGAAACTCTTGAACAGGGTAAGAAGTATCTCGCTCAGATTAGCGCGCTTAAATGACAGGATACCGGGAGTTGATGTATCAAATAAGATATATAGATAGAAGATATTACAGGCAGGATACTAAGCAGGGTTGAAGAACATCCAAGCAGTGTAGATGATATAAAACAGCTTATGAAGTATTATCTTCCTATGACAATAAAAAGCTCCTTACAGCCTACGCTGAAATGGACGAACAGCCTGTAAAGGTGGAAAATATCGATAAATCCAAAAAGAGATTGAAAATGTGCTTGACAGCTAAAACGATGCATTCAGTAAGCTTCTTGATGACCTCTATAGAGGACACTGCCTGGGATATATCGAGTGATGTATCTGTGCGCAATGCCATGCTAAAGAGAGAAGGACTTAAGGGGAGTGATTTCAATGTATCACAGCCTGAAAACAAAAGCGGGCAGGAAGTAGAAGGGGCTAAACAGGAAGAAATTGAAGTTAAAGTTATAATTTGGGTTTAAAATATAATCCTAAATCAAGACATATAGTAAAGGAGAAGATTATGAACGAAAATGAAAATGTAATGCCTGAACTCACTCTTGAGTCAAAAGAGGTGGCTGCACCTGTGCTTACTTTGGACGCAGAGGAAACTCAGAGCATTAATTTAGAGACTACTCAGGGTTAAAAATGAAATTGACCGGAAAAACAGATAATCCTATTGGTGTTGATGACAGTATGCTTTCAGAGGCTGAAAAGAAGCAGGTGGATGCCTTTGTAAAGCAGATAGATATTAAAGATTCAAAATGTAGTACTTCAGTATGGTTCAGGAGCTCAGAAGAAAATGGCTGCTTTTCTCTGAAAAAGGCTATTGAAAATGTTAAAACAAAGGACATGGGAGAGGTTGGTAAGCTCCTTGAGTGATGTTGTTGTTGAACTAAAGGAGCTTTAATGACGAAGATGAAAAGGAATATTCGGATTTTAAAGAAACAGGAAAATAAACTCCAGGATGCTTAAAACAAAAGTATGATAAGGCTGAAGTTAATATCGGAAAAATAACGATAGCTCTTGAGAGCCATCAGGTAACCCATATGAAAGATACAGCAATGCTTGATAAGATGTATGAACTTAATTTAACACATTTAAAAGAGCTTACTATGTATATAATTGCAGGAAAGAAGAGGAGCTTTTATGAAGTAAGAAATACAGAGCTTAAAGAACTGCTTGCCAAGGCTGAAGAAGAGTGGAAAACCTAGAAGATGTCTCAGGCTGCAAGAGATCTTGATGCACAGTGTACCAGATTTGAAAAGAACTTTGATGACCTTGAACTTACCAGAACTGTAGACATCATGAGACTGCACCACAGATTAGGATAGTTCAGGAAAACATGATATTGTAATGAGTGAGAAAAATCCAGTCAACTATTGTCAATACTATTCCGCTTTGGAAAACTCAAATGGCATTAGCCCCTTGGCATTGAACACGCAGGACAGGCCGCAAGGCTGAAAAGAATTGTTAATGATATGACAAACCAGCTCCTTACTAAGAATGCTGAAATGCTTCACCAGGCTTCTGTAGATGTGGCAAAAGAGTCTGAAAGAGGTATAGTTGACATTGAAACCCTGACAAAGACCAATGAAACTCTTATCAAAACCTTTGATGAAGTTATGCAGATTTCAGAAAGAGGGCAGGGAAAAGAGGGCTGCAGCAGAGATTGAAATGGCAAGGATTGAGGCTGAACTTAAAAATAAGGTGTTGTCATTGACTAAAAATAATTAATTCAGTATTTAACTTAACAATCAGATGATATGGGTGTCAAAAATATTTGATACCCATTATTATAGAATTGCAAACAATATTTACAGCCATAATGCTGAGATATCGTGTTATTGGGTATATCACTCAAATATGGTGATTTTTGGAGAACTAAATGGCTAAATTATATTTTAGATATGGAGCAATGAACTGCGGTGAAAACAACTGCTCTTTGCAAACGGCACATAATTATTCGGAGAGCGGCCAGACTGCAATAATAATTAAACCTGCGGTAGATACAAAGAGATGAAATCTTGTGTGATAAGCCGCTTTAGGAATCAAAAAGAAGTGGATTTACTCGTGGATGAGAAACTGGATTTATTTGAATATTTTTAAGAATTATAATTCAAAGCTTGATTGTATACTGGTGGATGAGGTGCAATTTCTTACAGTACATCAGATAGAAGAGTTATATAGGGTGGCTGTAGTACTTAATATACCTGTTATATGTTATGGATTAAGGACTGATTTTAGAATGGATGGATTTCCAGCAAGTTCAAGATTATTAGAACTTGCACATTCTATTACTGAGATGAAAAATGTATGTTCCTGTGGTAAAAAGCTACCTGTAATCTAAGAATGGTTAATGGGGTTCCAATATTTAAAGGAAATCAGGTAGAAATAGATAACTCAGATATTATATCCTATAAAGCAGTGTGTTCAGAATGTTTTGAAAGGCTGGAAGGGTGAAGCTGAAACATAATTATTCCAGAGTCCGTATGGCAGCTTATAATTAAAAGAACAAATAAAAATATATAAGGAAGTTAGTAAGATGAAGAAAAATTTGATGGTATGGGGAATACTCCTTATAGCATATCTTTATGCTTTGGAAAAGCAGAGACCACGAAAGCAGGGGTTGTTGAACCTACACGCATAGATGATGAACGGCTTATTCAGAAAAGAATTGGATGAAACAGAAATGTGACCCTAGTCAAAGGAGTCTATCATTTTACATGATACAATTTATTTAGTGAATAATATGACTATTGATGCTGAGGTGCAACTATAATCTGTGATAAGCCTATTGCTTTCAATGTACCATATAAGGCCGGATACAAGGCTTTGACAAATGTCACTATTAATGGCGGAACTTGGAAATGCAGTGATGATAGTGATGGATATGGAGGCTCATCTTTTAAGTTTACTCACGCAAACAATATAACTCTTAAAAATATGAAAGTCAGGTCAGCTAATTTATCAGGCCATAGTTTTGAATTTGTAGCCTGCAAGAATGTACTTATAGAAAACTGTGATATTGCAGGGGTTGGAAAGTCCGAATCAAAGACAGAAGAGGCTGTACAGCTGGATGTTGCATCGGCGGCAACAGCACCTTATTTGAGTGCCATACCGTTTGCAGCTGACTACGCTGATAAACTTTGGAATAAAGCGGGCTGTAAGAATATTACTATCAAAAACTGTAAGATAGTTGGTAATAGAGGTGTAGTAGCTAATCATACAAAAGTATGATGGAGATACTATTAATCTATACATGAAAAATATCACACTTATAGGAAATGACATAACCGGTCTTAACGGCGAGGGTGTTGTACTTTTAATACTAAATCAGCCACGGTTAAGGATAATAAGATTAAAAAGCCTTAGAAAAGGTAAGGATGACTCATATACAGTTGGACTCCATATCAGCACATTTTCAAATGATAAGGATCTTAAAAAGCTGTATTTAATATTGCTGGCAATACTATATATGGGGGTAGACAGGCGGTTATGGTATATTCTCATTCAGGAGTCAAATTTGGCAAGGCTGTAATCGAAAAGAATAAGCTTTTCTGTAAGGCAGGAAAAGAGGTTGCAATCCATCTTAAAAGAGCAGAGTATTAATAAAATTATTATTAAATCAAATACTATAAAGACTTATAAGGATAAATAATAAAAATCAGGATAATTAATTTGTTTTTGTACTTGAATAATTTAGATTTATAGTGCTACAATTCTAACAATTTGGGCATAAATAGAAAAGGAGGAGGAAAGAGCGAAACTAAAACTTTTTGTTCTTCCTTTTTCTTTTGCACAAAAGTGGTGTAGTTTGCAAAGTAAGATTTGGAGGAAATGATGAAAGCATATTTGATTCTTGAAGACGGAACGGTATTTACGGGAGAATCTTTTGGTGCCAGAACGGAAGTTATAAGTGAAATAGTTTTCAATACTTCCATGACAGGCTATCTTGAGATACTTACCGATCCTAGTTACGCTGGACAGGCAGTTACAATGACCTATCCTTTGATTGGTAATTATGGTATTAATTATCAGGACATAGAGTCAAAAAAAGCTCAGCCTGATGGTTTTATAGTTCGTGAAATAGCAGGAAAAAGCCTCTAATTTTAGAAATGACGATTCTCTGACCAGATTCTTAGCTGACCAGGGCATTACCGGCATTTATGGCATTGATACAGAGGGCACTTACAAGGATTCTTCGTGAGAGTGGTACCATGAACGGTATGATAACAACTGACGAAACAAAAACTTGGAAGTGCCAATATTCTAAAATAAAAATTAAGCGCTACAGGGGTTGAAGGAGTGGTTGAGCGGGTATCCTGCAAGGAAAAGGAGATATTTGAGCCTCGTTTTGCAAAGAAGACCTGATAAGGTATTTAAGCCTGAATTCCAGTTTAAGAATGATTTTTATAACAGAAACAAAATACAAGATTGCACTTATGGACTTTGGTGCTAAGAAGAACATAGTTGATTCTCTTTTAAGAAGGGGATGTGAGGTAATCTGTATATCCTGAGAATACCAAGGCAGAAGAGATATTTAGTGATAAGCCTGATGGAATTATGCTTAGTAACGGGCCGGGAGATCCTGCCGAATGTACTGATATAATAGAGGAACTTAAGAAGCTCTTTGATGGAGACATCCCTATCTTTGGTATCTGCCTCGGACATCAGCTTATGGCTCTTGCAAAGGGTGGAAGAACGGAGAAGATGAAGTATGGACACAGGGGAGCAAACCACCCTGTAAAGGATTTATCTACAGGAAGAGTATACATATCTACCCAGAACCATGGCTAGATGGTGGTTGACAAGAGTATGCCTGGAAGAAGTGGCAACCACAAGCTTTTATAAATGTAAATGACGGTACGGTTGAGGGTATACGCTACACAGGTAAGAGAATATTTACCGTACAGTTCCACCCTGAGGCTTGCTCAGGACCGCTTGATACAGGATATTTGTTTGATGAGTTTTTAAGGGAGGTTAATGATACAAGAATAACTGATATTAAAAAGTAATGGTTTTAGAGTTCAGGTCCTATAGTTATTGGACAGGCTGCTGAATTTGACTATGCAGGTACACAGGCCTGCCGTTCCCTTTAAAGAAGAAGGCATGAAGTAGTACTTGTAACTCCAATCCTGCTACAACTCATGACAGATAAGGATATTGCGGATAAGGCATACATAGAGCCTCTTAATGTAGATGTTGTTAAGAAAAAATCATTAAAGAAGAACAGCCAGATAGTATCCTTCCGACTCTTGGAGGGCAGGCAGGGCTTAACCTTGCTATGGAGCTTGAGGAGAGCGGCTTCTCTAAGGAGAACAATGTAAGGCTCTATGAGGCACAACTGCTTTAAACTATCAAAAAGGCTGAGGACAGACTTGAGTTCAAGAATACTATGGAGAAGCTTTAAGGAGCCTGTTACTGCTTCTACAATAGTAGAAGATGTTGAAGCTGCTGTAGAATTTGCCAAAGAAATAGGGTTATCCGATAGTTGTAAGACCTGCTTATACCCTTTGGTGGTTCAGGAGGTGGTATAGCTGATGATGAAGCATCACTTCGCTTAATCTGTGAGAACGGACTTAGGCTTTCAAGAGTAGGTCAGTGTCTTATAGAACGCTCAATAGCAGGCTGGAAAGAGATAGAGTATGAGGTAATGAGAGATAGCAGAGGTAACTGTATCACTGTCTGCAAACTATGGAAAAACCTTGACCCTGTTGGAGTTCATACAGGCGACAGTATAGTAGTAGCTCCATCTCAGACACTTTCTGATAAAAGAGCACCAAATGCTTAGGACATCTGCTCTTAACATAATAGATGAGCTTGGAATCACAGGTGGCTGTAATGTACAGTACGCACTTAACCTCACACCTTGAATACTCGCGTTATAGAGGTAAACCCTAGAGTTAGCTGTTCATCTGCGCTTGCCTCCAAGGCTACAGGCTATCCTATAGCTAAGGTGGCGGCTAAGATTGCACTTGGCTACACCTTGATGAGATTAAGAATGCTGTTACAGGAAGAACATTTGCAAGCTTTGAGCCTGCACTTGACTATGTGGTTGTTAAGATACTAGACTTCCTTTCGATAAGTTCATTACAGCAAAGAGAACTCTACCACCGCAGATGAAGGCTACGGGTGAGGGTTATGAGCATCTGTACTAATTTTGAAGGTGCTCTTAGTGAAGGCAATCCGCTCCTTAGGAGCAGCATGTGACAGTCCTCATAGTCAATTTACTACGAGGGCTTTACTGATGAGGATATCAAGGATGAGCTTCAAAAAGTAGATGATAGAAGAATCTTCCTCATAGCTGAGGCTATCAGAAGGGGATTACACCTGAGCACATCCACAGTATAACAAAGATAGATGGTGGTTCATAGATAAGATAGAGCGTCTTGTAAGATGTGAGCTTCGCCTTAAAAATGAGGAGCTTACAAGAGAGCTTTTATTTGAATCAAAGCGTATGGAATTCCTGACAAGGTAATTGCAAAAGATTACAGGGAAAAGACTGAAAAGAAATCTACGATTGTAGAATAAAAAGAAAAATATCATTGCGGGATTTAAGATGGTAGATACCTGTGCTGCTGAGTTTTGAAGCGGTTACACCTTTATTACTATTCCTGCTTTGACGGAGAAAACGAGAATACTTCAGTTACTGACAAAAAGAAGGTGCTTGTACTTGGTTCAGGTCCAATAAGAATCGGTCAAGGTATAGAGTTTGACTTCTGCTCCGTGCACTGCGTATGGGCATTTTTCAAAGGCCGACTATGAGACTATCATTATAAACAATCAACCCTCACAGTAAGTACTGACTTTGATATAGCTGATAAGCTTTTACTTTGAGCCTCTTACTCCTGAGGATGTAAGAAATGTAGTTGAGCTTGAGAAGCCTTATGGAGCGGTGGTTCAGTTTGGTGGGCAGACAGCCATAGGTCTTACCAAGGCTCTTATGGAAATGGGAGTAAAGATACTTGGTACATCACCGCAGAAGACGTGGATGCAGCTGAAGATAGAGAGATATTTGACAATATCTTAAATGAAACAGGTATACCGAGAGCCTCAGGTGGAACAGTATTTACTGCGGATGAAGCTGTGGAGGTTGCTAACAGGCTTGGCTACCCTGTGCTTGTAAAGCGTCCTTCTCATGTACTTTGGCGGTGCCGGAATGAGAATAGCCATATCTGACTCTGATATAAGGGAGTATATAGGCTAATAAATCGTAATGTTCAGGACATCCTATCCTTGTGAGACAAGTATCTTATGGGTGAGGAGCTTGAAGTGAGATGTGGTTTGTGACGAGAAGATATCTTAATTCCCGGTATTATGCAGCATATTGAAAGAGCAGGCATACACTCAGGTGACAGTATATCAGCTTTATCCTTCACAGAATATCTCGGCAGAGCTTATAGAAAGGATAGAGGACTATACCAGAAAGCTTGCAAAGAGCCTTCACGTAATAGGACTTGTAAATATTCAGTTCATCATCTATGAGAATGAAGTGAAAGTTATAGAGGTAAACCTCGTCTCAAGCCGTACAGTACCATATAAAGCAAGGTAACAGGTATACTATTGTAGAGCTTGCTGCCAAGGTTGATATGGGAGAAAAGATTAGAGACCTTGATTTGAGCCTGGACTCTAGAAGGAAGCTCCATATGTGGCAGTGAAGATGCCTGTATTCTCACTTTGAGAAAGCTGGCGAGCTGAGATTTCTAGGACCTGAGATGAAGTCTCACAGGTGAGTGTCTTGGCATAGCAAAAACCTTGATGAGGCTCTCTAAGGCTTTTTCTTGGAGCGGGAAATTGACCTTCCTATTCACAAGAAGATGATAATTACAGTTTGTGATGAGGACAAGAAGGGAAATTGTGCTGATAGTTGCAGGATTTAGTGTTTGGCTATGAGATATATGCAACAAGAGGTACAGCGGAAGTACTTAAGAATAACGGTGTGAAAGTAACTCAGGTAAACAGCTTTGAACAGGCTGCGCCTACACTTATGGACCTTTTTACTGTGACACAAATATCGACCTTTGTTATAGACACCTTCTAAGGGGTGCAGGAAAGTTCTAAGGATGGTTTCATCAGACGAGCTGCTATAGAAACAGGTGTTTCTAAGATACTGCACTTGATACAGCGACAGCCCTTCTTAGGAGCGTAACAAATTTCATAAAAGATGAGCTTGAAATGATAGACATAGCAACAGTTGCAAGAAGAGGAACCAATGGCTGATATGATAAAGGATGTTCTGTCTAACTATTATACTTATAAAAACCATTCATCAAGGAAAGGATAACGGTAAGAGATACAGAATCGTAAGGTTTGAAAAGGAACACAGGAGAAGAGAGAGCCTGTCAAAGAGCCTGTCTTTTCAAACGGCTATCTGAAGGACTTTATTTTCTTTGAAAAATACGCCCAAAGAAGAGATCGTATTTAAGGAATTTGACTTTCGCCCATGGTCTGTGCAGGCTGTTGACTGGATAAAATGAGATGAATATAGAGTAAATGATATAATAAGTGATATGGGTGTCAAAATGAAACAAATTCTTTTTCAGCAAGCTTTTACTAGGATTTTATACTGTTTGACACCTAGTATAATAAAGTAGGAATTTTAAGCTGAATATTGGCAAGAAATATCATGCCGTATTGAAACTTAAGTTGAAGAACTGCAGTGATAAATTTTATTTAAAAAGGTGAATTGCAAGTCAACTTCCATTACCTAAGGTTTAATTTTTATTTTAGATACGGTATGGAAATTACTTTTACAAATTTTATAGCTAAATTAAGAGCTAGATGTATGAGACATTATCTGGAAAAATGCTATAACTCAGCCTTTCACAGGAAGAATATGGACCCAATCTATAGCAAACAGGAGTCGAAGTTACTCCAAAACTGTGAATAAGCAAATCCACCCTTTATATATAACAGAAGTCATCTTTAACCGGTGAGTTCCTTTATTTATTTAAGAGCTTTAGGGGGTTAGGGTACTTCATCCGGTGAAATGAATACCTAAGTTTTAATATGCCGTATTGAAATGCAAAAATATCATAAGAGCTTTTGTTTCGAGCTTCGCCCTTGAATATGAAATTGATGTGGCTCATCATCAGGTTTTATGTCTTCCGTGTGTAATTACTAAACCACAATCTTCGGTATTATCCTTCATCATTTGAGTGGTTGTTTTCAGCAGCCGCCCTTCTGTAAGGTGAAGCAGGCCGCAGTAAACACTCCTAAGTCTCCTGTTTCGTGCATCAAACCCAGTGCCTGCGGATTTGACGCACTCGTTGTCTAACAGCAGCATCAAATATTTTCCTGAAAATATCAGGGTCTCAGTTCAATATAGCCTTTCAAATATCTCCGCACAGAATGTGAGTCATCTGTAGTTTCTCAGAAAAGCAAGTTGCAGGTTCTGCTGTACAAAGAAGAGTGAGAAGTATTTTCCTGCCCTTTACCCTTCTACACTGTCGCCTTTCACATACGACTCTGAATCAGGGTTTTTCAATAAACTTGTGAAGTCCCTCATAAGTCCTTCCCTTCCCGCACCTTTATCCACTTTCAAAGATTTGCTTTTATTTTTCTCGGACGCATTCTTACAGTGCGTGAAGATGTCAATGTCTGCAGAAAACAGACTGTTGTTTTATATTTATAGAGGTCCTGTCGGAAAACCATGATTTACCAGAATGGCGATTGTTATATGTCTTATGGATTGCCCTTTAACAGGAGTGGACTTACAATGCCGTCTATATTCCCTTTCGTTTTCTGTAAGGTTAAAACCCTGTTCTTGATTCAGACAGTGATTTTTCGTATCTTGCCTCAGCTTCCTTGCCTGGTAAAATCTTTTCATAGCGGCACCTGTTTCTGTCAGGCATCCGTTAGATACATAAGGTGGCTTTTAAGAAGTTTAGGGCTGATATGTTTGACTATCAATCACGCAGCGGCATAGCATTTCGCAGCCCGCATGTCCTGTTTTTGTTAAGGCAGTGACTGCATACAAATCTTTTTATCATGATCTGTCCACTCGAATGCAGACAGTCATTAAAAGACCTGCCGTAGTGAGCCTGTCTGTTCAGTAATTATGTATTTCTTTTGAAACAGTTGTGTTGTCTTTTCCTATAGCCAAAGCAATCTTATTAAAAGCTCATTTTAGAAAGATGATTTCTATGTCAGAACGCTGGCTTAAAGAAAAGATGTAAATGTTTTCCCCATAATTAAAAATATTCCTTTCAGTTTGTATATAAAACCCCAACCTGATGAATCTAACCCAATATATATTTTTAACTATGGAATCAGTAAAGTCCATAGTTAAAGATGTGGGAGTATGGAAAAAGTAAAATCCATACTAATATGGAATTTACTTTTTCAAATAACATTTATTTAAAAAGGTGAGAATTGCAAAAAGTAACTTCCACACCTAAGGTTTAATTTTTATTTTAGATACGGTATGGAAAGTTACTTGTTTACAAATTTTACATAAATTAAGAGCTAGATGTAGACATTATCTGGAAAAATGCTATAATCAGCCTTACAGGAAGAACATGACCTAATTTTTTCATAGCAAACAGGAGTCGAAGTTACTTTCCAAAACTGGGAATAAGTAAAATCCACCCTTTATATATGGGCTAGAAGTTCATCTTTTAACCGGTGAGTTCCTTTTTATTTGCCTAAGAGCTTAGGGGGTTAGGTAATTTCATCCGGTGAAATTTTTGAATACCTGTCTTTTAATATTTTTGCCGTATTGAAATGCAAAAATATCATAAGAGCTTTGTTTCCGAGCTTCGCCCTTGAATATGAAATTGATGTGGCTCATCATCAGGTTTATGTCTTCCTGTGTGTAATTACTAAAAATCCACACCCTTCGGTATTATCCTTCTTATCATTTCATGGTTGTTTTACAGCCGCCCTTCTGGTAAGGGTGAAGAAGGGTCGCGTAAAATACCCTAAGTCTCCTGTTTCCCGTGCATCAAACTCCAGTGCCTGCGGATTTGAAAATTCACTTCCGTTGTCTAACAGCAGCACATCAAATATTTTCCTGAAAAATATCAGGTCTCAGTTCAATATACAGCCTTTCAAATATCTCCGTAACAGAAGTGAGTCATTGTAGTTTCTCAGAAAAGCAAGTTGCAGGTTCTGCTGTACAAAGAAGAGAGTGAGAAGTACTTTTTCCTGCCCTTTACCCTTCTACACTGTCGCCTTCACATACGACTGAATCGGGGTTTTCTTCAATAAACTTCAGGAAGTCCTCATAAGTCCTTCCTTCCTGCACTCTTTATCCACTTTCAAAGATTTGCTTTTTATTTTTCTCGGACGCATTCTTATAGTGCGGGCATGTCAATGTTTCTGGCAAAAACAGACTGTTGTTTATATATTTATAGAGAGTCCCGTCGGAAACCATGATTTCCAGTGGTTGATTGTTATGTCTTATGGATTTGCCCTTTTAACAGGAGTGGACTTACAATGCCGTGTCTATATTCCCTTTCGTTTTCGTAAGGTTAAACCCCTGTTCTTGATTCAGACAGTGATTTTCTATATCTTGCCTCAGCCTTTTGCCTTGTAAAATCTTTTTCAAGGCGGCACCTGTTTCTGTCAGCATCCGTTACATACTAAGGTGGATGAGAAGTTTAGGGCAGATATGTCTGACATAATCATCACATACAGTGAGCTGCATTTCCGCAGCTTCCGTGATATCTTCTGTTTTTGTTAAGGCAGTGACTGCATACAAATCTTTTTATGAGTCTGTCCACTGAATGCAGACAGTCAATAAAAAGACCTGCTATATGAGCCTGTCTGTTCAGTAATTATGTTTTTATTTCTTTTGGACAGTTGTGTTGTCTTTTCCTATAGCCAAAGCAATCTTATTAAAAGCTCATTTTTAGAAAGCATGATGTTTCTAGTGTCAGAACGCTGGCTTAAAGAAAGATGTGAATGTTTTCCCATAATTAAAATATTCCTTTCAGTTTGTATATAAAACCCTAACCTGATGAATCTAACCCAATATATATTTTAACTCATGGAATCAGTAAAGTCCATAGTTAAAGATGTGGTGTATGGAAAAAGTAAAAATCCATACTAATAGGGAATTTACTTTTTCAAAATACATTATTTAAAAATTATCTCTGTCAAGCATAAATGATTATGTCCCAAAATATTAATTTATAAGCCCTCACAAAGGGGCTTTTATTATGCATCTTAAGTCGTCTTCAATTCTGTGTGGCTGTGAATGTGCAAATTTATTAAGACCTCTAATCTCCAAGGATGGTTCATTGGAGGAATATAAGGCTTTCTAGGTTTAGGTTGTTTGTAGTCAGCGTCCAAGTCCTTGAATTTGTGTCTCATGAGCCAGTATTTCTTCCAGTGCATAAATATCCCTTGTCATTTACGCACGCAAACATAGACCTATCAAATGCCTTGATAAGCATAACCTTGGTACCTTTCTATAATGGATTTGGACTCCATTATGATCTATCATCTTATAAAATTTCTTCTTAAATTGAATCGCATGTCCGGCATCAACAGTTCTCTCAGTCAAAACTGCTAAAGTAGAGTTTATTTTTCTTTAGACGGTTGCGTTTTCAAAGACAGATTTGATACCATCAAATTGGAAGTGAGACTTCTCATTGAATTCCTTTATGTAGGAGTGAGGATTCATTGGCATTATTGATGTCGGTTACGCCTGCGAGTCTAAAACTCAATAGAGCAGGGCGTGACTGTAAGTTTGATTCAATCGTTCTATGCGTCCTTTAGCCTGTGGTACGCTGCTTGATTCAAGTTGTGTACCAAGTTGCTTCAGGCATAAGCGAACTGTGATAGGTGTCATTGTCGTCAGATGAGGCACCTCTTGTAAGTAAATGCACAGCGTTTATCGGTCAGAAACTTATAGGGGATACCATAATCGGTAAGAATCTGTTCAAACACATGGTAGTAGCCGTTAAGGGTCTCTAAGTATCGACCATGCTTGCCAGTAACAGCACCTGAGGCATCATCACTGGCTAAATCTGAGATGCTATATCTGTCCCGGCACCCATTCATAAGGGGTTGCATCCATCTAAGCAATTCACCGAAATAAGCACATCTTGGACGACACTGTGAGCTATCTTCAACTGCTACTAAGTTAGCCTGTATCTGTGATAATTCTGACGTTTCAGATTCCTTCTTGGCTCTGAGTGCTTGCACTAATGCGTCTACGTTTGGCTTTTGTAGCCTTTGGAGATAGAATGTACTCAGACTCCAAAATACTCATTACAGAGGAAGAAGATACTTATGCCCTCTCATCTTTTTAGAAGCTCTGTATAGTGTTCAAAGTTAGCCTCGTAGTATTTAGTTCTGTATAGATCAAGAACCTGACTTCTGATGTCCAGGATGGATGGTCGAGTAACCAGCTTCTTACCTCTGTTACCATGAATAAAGAATGCTTTACCATCTTTAATATAGCTCTTGTATCATACGGTTTATATGCCTCTTAGGTGCATCCTAGATACAGAGCAGCTCTATCCTTATTAGCTGTATCTGGGTGATCTATCGGACCTTTAATAACCTCGTACTTTTCTTTGTTCATCCATTGGATAAAATAACCTTTCTGATAAGTCAGTCCCTCCTAGTGTTAGAATATACAAAATAGTATTTTACCATAAGTGGGACATTTTATATTGTGGTATACTAGGACTTTATCATTTATGTAGACACTTTGATTAAAAATTAAAAGATCTCTTGACATATGAGATAGGGTAATGTATACTTATTTTTCGTTGTCAAACAACACAACTTGATGAGGCCTGTTGGTCGAGGGGTTAAGACGCTGCCTCTCACGGCAGAAACAGGGGTTCGATTCCCTACAGGCTATTAAACTTTGAAGTGAACCGTTAGAGGTTCGCTTTTTATAATGGGAAATTTTGGAGTGCATCACATAAAACTCTCCGGAGGATACTCACAGAGAAGTTTGCCTTACGGTTCATTCAAACGCAAAATGCGTGAACATATTGCATTGTCGGGAATTAGGAGAATTATGAGTAAAAGAGAGAGAGTTACGAGCAGAAGCACTTATTCTACGCCAATTATACAATTATGAATGGTAGATGTTGAATTTGTAAGAGAAGGTTCAACTGGTTTCTTAGAGCTTATGTGGATGGGGAAGGCGGTTTCTCTGTTAATGACTGTCGAAAAGGTAAGTCGTGAATTTTCAGATCTTTTGGATGAGGAAGACTTTATTGAAGAGTCATATATACTGGAAATAAGTTCTCCGGATCTGGGAAGGCCGCTGAAAAAGATAAAGATTTTGCCAGAAGCATGGGAGAAGAGGTTGAACTTAAGCTTTATAAGGCTGTAGAAAATCAAAAAGAATTTTCCGGAACCTTAGAAGCGCGTGATACTTAACGCAACCATTGGATTTGAAGGAGATGCTAAAAACAGACTCTTGATAGAAAAAATATATAGCTTTTGATAAGATTAGCAGTTGATTTTTGATAAATTTTCATGGAGGTAATTCGGAAAAATGGGAAGAAAAGAACAGACGGACGATAATATGGAGTTAATAAAAGCTCTCGATCAGCTGGAAAAACAAATGATATAAGCAAAGAAGGTTATACTTGAGGCGGTTGAAAATTCGCTTTTGGTTGCTTGTAAAGATGAATTTGGTAAATCAGACAATATAAAGGTGACAATCAATAAAGAAACCGGAAGAGTCAGTGTATTGGCTGAAAAAAGACTGTTGTACCTGTTGTGAAGACTCTATTACACAGATTAGCTTGGAGTGATGCCAAAAGATATCCTGCAAATGCAGTAGAAGGGCAGGTAATAAATGTAGTAATTACACTAAAATTTTTGGAAGAATTGCAGCACAGAAAGGCTAAGCAGGTTGTAGTTCAGAAGATAAGAGAAGAGGAAAGAAAAGCACTCAATCAGTTTTTGCTAAAGCATGATATTGTAACAGGGTATATTGCAGAGGTATACAGGAAACAATATAAGCATAAATCTTGGAAAAGTGGATACATGCTTTCAGAACAGGAGCAGGTTAAGACGGAAAGATTTAGATCAACAGAAAGAATTAAACTCTATGTAGTAGAGGTTAAGGATACTTCAAAGGGACCAAGGATTACAGTTTCCAGAACCCACCCTGATTTGGTAAAGAGAGCTTTTTGAATCGGAAGTTACAGATAAAAAGACGGAACAGTTGAGATAAAGAGTATTTCAAGAGAAGCAGGTTCAAGAACTAAAATAGCTGTATATTCTAATAATCCTGAAGTGGATGCCGTTGGAGCCTGTGTGGGGAGTTAACCGTGCCAGAGTGGAAAATGTAGTGGATGAACTTAGGGGAGAAAAATTGATGTAGTTGTTTGGAGTGAAGATCCGAGGGTATTTATTATGAGATGCTCTTTCTCCTGCAAGGGCTATATCAGTTGAAGCAAATCCTGGAAGAAAAACAGCTAAAGGTTATAGTTGCAGATTCACAGCTTTCTGCTTGCAATACAGGTAAAGAGGACAGAATGCAAGACTTGCAGCGAGACTTACAGGCTATAAGATAGATATTAAGAGTGAGTCACAGATATTATCCGAATAAAGAGGTAGAGGATGAATAATCCACAAAAGAACTGTATTGCTTGCTAAAAACATCAATGATAGCATTAATTAGATTGTGCGTACTAAAGAGGTGTGTTTGAACTTGATTCTACAGGACGGAAAAATGGAGAGGAGCTTATATTTGTAAAGATTCCAAATGTTTTGAAAAGCTTGAAAAAGACAAGAGGCTTAGATAGATCATTTAAAACACAAATACCTATGGAAATATACGATAAATTATTGGATGAATTGAAATCATTGTAGGAAGGTGAGACATGGATAAGGTATTGTCCTACTTAGGGCTGGCAAAATCAGGAAAACTTTGTTACAGGCGAGGTTTCTTACAGAAAATTCTATTTGATGCGAAAAAGCAAAACTTGTGATAGTTGCAGAAGATGCATCTGACAATACTAAAAAGAAGTTCACAGACAGATGTAATCATCATAAAAGTGACGCTTAGATTTTTATAAGACCAAAGAAGAACTTGGAAATGCCACAGGATCTGCACTAAAAGCATCGCTGGCAGTACTTGATGAGGGGTTTTCAAAAAGCTATCTTAAATATATTGAACTAGCGATTAAATGGGAAAGGCGATAAAATGTCTAAAATTAAAGTAAAGATTTGGCAAAAGAAATAAACTTAAAGAGTAAGGGAAATTGTAGATTTTCTTCATGAAAATGGATATTCAAATGTACATGAATAGTGAGTTGAGTGAAGAAGCTGAAAAACAGTGCGTGTAAAAGTTTGCTCCGATACAATTAAACCGGCTAAAAAGCTGAGACCAAAAGCAGAGGCTAAACCTAAACGGGTAAAGACAGCTCTGCAAAACTCAATGAAACAGACTTTTGATGAAGGCCGCCGGAAGTTAGAGAAGCTGCTGAAAGAAAGGCTAAAGAAAATTTCCAGAAGAGGCTGAGTCTAAAAGAATCTACAGAAAGATGTGCAGGCTGATTCTAAAATCGTCTAAGCCTATGGTAAATGATAAAGAAGATGTAAAAATACTTCAATAGAAATGTTAAAATCTACAGAGACTGCTCCAGTGAGAAAAAAATTCTCAAACCAAAGTAAGATGAAAAGAGCCTAAAGACACCTGCGGTAGTACAGAATAATGAAGAGAGCCAAAACCGGCACAGGAGGAAATGACTCCGGAAGAAGCTGCAATTGCATTTGCCAGAAAAAAGGCTAGTCAGGCAGCAGCATTAAAGTAGTGATAAAGTATCTAAGAGTTCAGGCACGGTAAATAAAACATCAAAGTTTGGAGATAAAAAAGAAAAAGTGACAGGCCTCAGGGGCAGAGAGATGCGTCTAAAGAGGAAATAAAGATGGACATAGCAAGCCGGGTGAGGGGCGTAATAGGAATAATGATGGATTTAGAGCCTCAAGAAATGCTGACAGGCATCAGGGACAAAAAAGGTGATAAGCCATTTTTATAAAGAGTGGCAATTCCTCCAATGACAAAAAGCAGGGAAATGGGCAGCCAGTCAGAACTGCCAATGGGGACAAGAGGCATGGGCAGAGGTGGACAGGGTAGAAATCAGGCTACATCAGGTGGAGAAGAAGCGTGTTATAACAAAGAGCAGGAAATCGTGACAGAGAGCGTGAAGAGAGCGTGAGAAGGCTAAGGAAGAGAGCGTGCCGAGGAAGAATCTAGGGTAAGCGTTTTGATAAGAACAAGGCACTTAATAATATAGATGATGACGATAATGTAGCACACAGAAAGAAGAAGGATCTAACAGAAAGGGTGCTTTTTCATCAAACCTGAAGTTGTAGCTAAGCCTGCTGAAGAGGAAACAATCAAGAATATTGTTATTCCTGATACTTTACTATTAAAGAACTTGCTGACAAGATGAAGGTTCAGCCTTCTGCAATTATTAAAAACTCTTCTTACAGGGTAAGATGTATACTGTAACTCAGGATATTACCTTTGAAGAGGCTGAGGAAATAGCATTAGAGTACAATATCATCTGTGAACTTGAGGAGCCTGTTGATCTTGTAGCAGAACTTCTTAAGGAAGAAGGAAGATGAATCGCTGATGGATAAGCGTCCTCCTGTAGTCTGCGTTATGGGACATGTTGACCACGGTAAGACTTCTCTTCTTGATGCAATCCGTTCTACAAATGTAACAAGCCGTGAGGCGGGCGGAATTACCCAGAGTATTGGTGCTTCAGTAGTAAATATCAATGGAAGAAAGATTACCTTCCTGGATACACCGGGACATAGAGGCATTTACAGCTATGCGTATGCGTGGTGCAAAGTCTACGGATATAGCTATCCTCGTAGTAGCTGCAGATGACGGTGTAATGCCACAGACGGTTGAGGCTATAAATCATGCTAAGGCTGCCGGAATTGAAATTATAGTGGCTATCAATAAGATAGATAAACCAAGTGCTAATATAGACAAGGTTAAACAGGAACTTACAGAATATGAACTTATTCCTGAAGATTGGGGCGGTTCAACAATTTTTGTTCCTGTTTCAGCTCTCTCAAAAGAGGGGATTGAACAGCTTCTGGAGATGGTACTTCTTACTGCAGATGTGGCTGAGTACAAGGCAAATCCTAATAGGGAAGCAAGAGGTATAGTTATCGAGGCTAGTCTTGACAAGGGCAGAGGTCCTGTTGCTACAGTTCTTGTACAGAAGGGTACCTTACACATAGGGGATTCTATTTCAATTGGTTCTTCTTTTGGTAAGGTCAGAGCAATGCTTGATGATAAAGGAAAGTAATGTAGCCGAGGCAGGTCCTTCTATTCCTGTAGAGATACTTGGACTTAATGGGTTCCAAATTCCGGTGACACAATGCTTTGCTTTAAGGATGATAAAGGAAGCAAGAGCGGCTGCTGAGACCTTCATAGCACAAGATAAGGCAAGACTTATCGATGAGAGCAGAAAGAAACTCTCTCTTGACGGTCTCTTTGATCAGATTAAAGGCGGGTACCGTTAAGGAACTTAATGTTATAATTAAAGCTGATGTTCAGGGGTTCTGTTGAGGCTATTAAGCAGAGTCTTATTAAAGCTTAACAATGATGAGGTAGCAATTAGAGTTATTCATAGTGCAGTTGGTGCTATCAATGAATCAGATATTTCTCTTGCCAGTGCTTCAAATGCGATTGTAATCGGATTCAATGTAAGAATGGATGCTGTAGCCAAGGATACTGCTGACAGGGAGAAGGTAGATGTAAGATTCTATAAGGTTATCTACAATATTATATCTGATGTTGAGTCTGCTATGAAGGGTATGCTTGAGCCTATTTACGAAGAAAGGTTATAGGACATGCTTGAAATCAGACAGGTATTTAAGGCATCCGGAATAGGTAATATAGCGGGTTCATTCGTACTTGACGGTAAGATAATAAGAGGCTGTAAGGCCAGAATTACAAGAGATAAGGATCTTATCTTTGAAGAGAGATCTTGCATCCTTAAAGAGATTTAAGGATGATGTTAAGGAAGTAAATGCAGGCTATGAATGTGGCCTTGTATTTGAAAAATTTAACGATGTCAAAGAAGAAGATGAGGTTGAACTTTATCAGATGGTAGAAGTTCCAAGGAGTTAAAATGCGTAAAAACAGTATTAAAAATGTCAGAATAAATTCCGAGGGTTCAGAGGGCTTTAGGTGAACTTATCCGTATGGGTGTCAAAAGACCCAAGGGTAAGCTCACTTACTTCCGTAACTGATGAAGTAGCTCCTGATCTGAAAACTGCCAAGGTATTTATCAGTGTACTGAGTGATGAAAAACAGAAAGATACCCTTGAAGGGGCTTAAAGAGTGCAATGCCATACCTTAGAAGCCAGCTTGCAAAAAGCATTAATCTTAGAAATACTCCTGAACTCAGATTTCAATTAGATACTTCTATTGAGTATGGAATGCATATGTCAGCACTTATTAATCAGGTAAAAGCAAAAATGATAAAGAAAAACATAGAAAAATGATGATTAGGCTTGACTTATGATAGGAGGCACAATGTTTGTAGGAAATTATAATTTGAGTTCATATTTTAGACCTTGTAAAAGATAAGCTGAAACAGTAGCTGTCTGCAGGTCATATTAATCCTGACGGAGATTGTGTCGGCTCTGCATTAGCTGTTTATAATTACTTAACAAAAGCCGGTAAAAATGTAGATATATATTTGGATCAGTTTGGCAGGGAATTTGATGAATTACCCGGAACTGAATTCGTAAAGAACAAGGCTTATGATAAGGCTTATGATGTGTTCTTTATGTTGGATCTTGGGTGATGTAGAGAGGATAGGAGTAGTTTCGGAACTTTTTATAAGGCAAAGAAGACTATCTGTCTGGATCACCATCTAACAAGTAAGGAGTGGCTGATGAAAAATTATATAATTACCACTCTAGTTCCACCTGTGAACTCGTATTTGAAATGATGGATATAGACTTTATTGATAAGGATATAGCAGCCTGTCTTTATACAGGTATTATATCATAATACAGGTGTTTTTCCACCATAGCTGTACCTCTAAGCGTACAATGAAATTGCCGGTGAACTCATATCTAAGGGAATCGACTTTGGACATATAATAGACCACAATTTTTACTCTAAGACATATAAACAAAATCAGGTTCTTGGAAGATGCCTTATGGAAAGTATGCTGCTTTGGGATGGAGTAGGAGTAGTATCATATCTTACCCGTAAGGAAATGGATTTCTATATGATTGGTGATAATGATGTAGGGAGGTATCATTGATCAGTTAAGGCTTACAGAAGGTGTAAAGGTAGCAATCTTTGTCAGGGAAAAAGGTCCTCATTTTATACAAAGGTGAGTATGCGTTCAACAGTAACCGACCTGGATGTGAGTAAGGTTGCCGCATTTTTGGCGGTGGCGGACACAAAATGGCCGCTGGTTGTACCATATCAAGTGGAACGGTACATGATGTAATAAATAATGTTACAAAAACAATTGCAATTTCAGTTACATCACAAGGGTTATATTTAATGATAAATGGGTCATAAATGTATATAAAGAAGTAGGGCTATACTTCAAGAGATGCAGTATCAAGACTTACAGGCATTCTTAGGCAGCGCAAAAATCGGACATACAGGAACATTGGATCCTGCAGCTGAGGGTGTGCTGCCTATGTGTATTGAGTAAAAGCTACTAAACTTTGTGAATTACTCACAGATCATAAAAAGCAGTATGTTGCAGTGATGAAATTAGGTATAGCTACAGATACCGAGGATACTACAGGAGAAATTGTTGAAGAAAACCTGTTTTTAGAGAACTGGTATGAAGAAAATATTACTATCGATAATTTAACTAAAAGTGATATCTAAATTTATAGGAATACAATACCAGACTCCCTATGTATTCAACAAAAAGGGTAAACGGTAAGAGGCTTTATGAACTTGCGAGAGAGGGAAAAGTAATAGAACGCAAACCCTTGTGAGATTACTGTATATGGAATTGTAATTAAAAATATTGATATAATTAATGAGAAATTACTATAGTTGTTGACTGTTCAAAGGGTACTTATATAAGAACTCTGTGTAAGGATATTGGCGAGGGAATTGGGCTGTAAAGCAGCTATGAAAAGTCTGTTAAGGACAAAAACAGGAGATTTTTATTTTAGAGAATAGTTATAAACTTGATGATATAGAAAAAGATTGCTAAAAAGAAGAAAGATTAGAAGAAATACTTATCCCTATAGAAAAATATTCCATAAACTTAGAAGAATAGATGTAATGGGATATTCAAGTATTTTACTTGATATATGGCGGAATAGTAAAAGCTGAAGATGTGGGCTTTCAGTCAGATACTGATGAGATGAAAGATGGTGAAAAAAATTTAGAATGTATAATAAAAGATGGAGAATTTAGAGCCATATACAGTTATGATGAAAAAGACAAATACATTAAAAATAGATAAGATGTTTTTGAGGTGATAGATGAATGAAATATATTCAGGGAATCGACTTTGTACTATCTAATACTGTTGTAACCTTAGGAAAGTTTGATGGTCTGCATTTAGGACATAAAGAATTGATAGACGAGGGTATTAAATAGTACAGGGCTGGCCAAAGTTTGTGTTTACACTGATGTCAATCCTTATGGAAAACTTTTTGATAAGACAATGAGAGTTATTTATACTAATGAAGAAAGAAAGCTGATAGTTAAGAACTTTGGATTGGACTATATGATTAATTTTCCGTTTACAAAGGATATTATAAATACATCTGCAGATGATTTTATAAGAAAAATTATAGTTGATAAGCTGGGTGCAAAAGAAACTTGTGGTAGGTACAGACTTTAGGTTTGGCAAAGACAGACTCGGAGATGTGGTTCTATTGGAAAAAGAAGTGAAGACTTTGGCTATGAACTTAAGGTGATGGAGAAGAAGAGGATGTATGGAGAAGAAATATCCAGTACAAGAATTCGTACTCTAATACAAAATGGAGAGATAAAGACAGCAAATGAATTGCTTGGAAGAGCATTTTCTTTTTCAGGTGAAATTATACGATCGTGATCATTTTAGGGCATAGCAGTAGGTATGCCGACTATCAATATTAAGCCTGCCGAAGATAAACTCCTTCCGCCATTTGGAGTATATGTTTCAGATACTGAACTGGATGGTAAGACATATAGGGGAATAACCAATATTGGCGTAAAACCTACCATAAGTGAGAATAACGCTGTGGGAGTTGAAACTTGGCTGTTTGGTTTAGATGAAGATGTCTATGGACATTTTGCCAAGGTGGATTTGCTTGACTTTTATAAGAGCTGAAAGAAAATTTGATTCACTTGAAGGTGAAAAAGCAGGTAAATATTGATATTGTTAGGGGACAAAGGGTTTGAAAAAGATAGGAGGAGGTTATGGTTTTAGAAGAGCATTACTGCCATAAAAGGTATTGGCACTAAAACAGCAGCCCTCCTCAATAAATTAGGGGATATACACTAAGGGTGATATTTTGAAATATTTTTCCAGAAATTATGATAAGTACGATAAGATAATTCCCATAGTTCGCTTAAAATTGGAATGACAGCAGTAATTTCGGCTATGCCTCGCCTCCTATCCCATCTTGAAGAGAGTTGGGAATAAAAGCATTCTTGTTTGTGAGGTTATGGATGGAAGTGGTAAAATTGAACTTAACTGGTTTAATATGCCCTTTATAAAATCAAAGCTTTCTGAGGAGTGCACAGCATATTTCGTGGAAGAGTAGTAAAAAGGAAGATTTATACAGATAGTACAGCCTGAGATTCTTACAGAGGCCGAGTATAGAAGGAAGACAGAGGTGCTTCAGCCGATTTATAGACTTACAAAGGGGATTACAGCAACCTGTTAAGAAAATCTATTGCAGAAGTACTAAATGAAGGCTACTTCGAGAATAGATTATTTACCAAGAGAAATTAAGACAGAGCATTACATTAATTGCTCTAAAAGATGCTCTTTAGGGAAATACATTTTTCCAAAAATCAAACAGTACTTTACTGGATGCTGCAGAAGAAGGCTTGTATTTGATGAATGTTTGCTCTTTCCATAGATATATTAAAACAAGGAAGGAAGAGAGAAGTTCTTGTAGCATGAACATAAATCTACAGTTGTAGAATTTATTTTCGTCTCTTAATTTTTCACTTACAAATGCTCAGTTTGGGAAGAAATAGAAAATGACCTAACGGCAGGTGTTAGAATGAACAGGCTTGTTCAGGGAGATGTGGGGTCCGGAAAAACTATGATTGCAATGCTTTGGCCTGTCTGCTTATGGCTAAAAAATGGCTATCAGTCAAGTGTGATGGTTCCAACTGAGGTACTTGCAAGACAACATTTTGAGGGTTTTTCTACAATGTTAGAAAAGTATGGAGTAAGGATTGTGCTTTTGACAGGTTCTATTAAGGGCAGGCAGAGAAAAGAAACTCTGGCAAAAATAGAAAGTCATAAACGCAGATGTTATTATAGGTACCCATGCTCTTATTCAGGAAGGGGTCAATTATGATAAAATTAGCTTTGGTAATAACTGATGAGACAGCATCGTTTTGGTGTAAAAACAAAGGGAAAAACTTGCAGATAAGGGAAGTGAACCCCATATTCTGGTTATGAGTGCCACACCTATTCCCAGGACGCTGGCTGTGATTTTATATGGTGATTTGGATATCTCCATAGTGAATGAACTGCCTGCTAAAAGGCTTCCTATAAAAACTGTGGTTGATGAAGACTATAGGATGACAGCTTATCAGTTTATTTTTAGGAGAGGGTAGTAAGAGCATCAAGCCTATATTATATGTCCAATGGTAGAAAAATCGGAAGAAAGTGATGAACTTTCAGATGTGGTAAAAGCTATACTGAGGAACTTACCTCTGCTTGGAGATAGAGCAAGGATTAGATATCTCTCATGGAAAAATGAAAAATGATGATAGTATTATGGAAGAATTTTCAAATGGCAAAAAATAGATATATTAGTTTCTACTACAGTTGTAGAAGTTGGAATTAATGTTCCTAATGCGACAGTAATGATGATTGAAAAATGCAGACCGCTTTGGACTTGCCTCGCTTACACCAGTTAAGAGGCCGCATAGGCAGAGGCTCTGCTCAGTCTTACTGCATATTTATGTCAGGGAATACATCTAAAGGAAGCTATGGAACGCCCAAACATTCTAAATCTGTCAAATGATGGTTTTAAGATAGCTGAGGGAAGACATGAAGCTTCGTGGACCTGGGATGTGTTTGGTATTAGGCAGAGTGGTGAAATGGCATTTAATCTGGGAGATATTATAGGTGATGCAGATATTTTAAAACTTACTTCAGAAACTGTAAAATGCATGAGTGACAAAAATCAAAAATGAATGTTATTATAGAGGGAGTAGTTTTATAAAAAGCAATGATATTTATGGAAATGATGTAATGACTCTGTAGAGTTTATTATAGATAGGGGATAGATATGTACACAAATGCAGGGCAGGTCTTTGATATAGCAAAGAAGCTAATTATAGGGCACTATTGGTTATTGTACCAAATTAGAGCGTGAAGGCTATTTTATGCAGGCGGAAAAAGATTCTTCACAAAACTATTTTTCAGACTTTAGATTTATACATACAGTCACTCCTTATAAATATTTTCAATATATGGGGAAAATTAGGTGAGGATGAAGTAAAATTCATTGTATCTCTTCCTGACAGCAAGCAACATGATATTTCAGATGTTGAGGATATAAGCAGTGAAGTAATAAGACAGGCAGATGCGTTGTAAAAGCACCTCCTATTATTATGCAGCTTTGTTCCCCTGCGTGATAGGGAGAAAAATTCCAATATGTCGAGTGCATATGTGGATATGGTTTCTAAATATAATAGTTGCAATGTCATATTTGAATGCAAATAGGAAGAATATCTGCCGCAGTTTATTATGGACTACTATCGTTCAGTACAGGCCTTCGTATTCTTTTCAGATAGAGCTGAGCGTATAAATGACAGATACCTTTTTCGTAAGGCGTCAGGAGATATTACAATGCCTGGAGAAGGGTTTTTGGAGATGATACAAAAGGGAAGATAAGAAAAAGTGACAAAGATGAAGTTATGCCTATTCTTCAAAAGAGGCTGCAGTGGGTGGGCAGACTGTGAAAGATGAAGATTTGCCTAAGACAGCTGTTTCTGAGCCTCTTCCTTTTAAGGAAGAAGATAGGAAAAAGAGACTTGATGAATTAGTTAGTGAACTTGAGTCACTGGTAGGCTTGGAAGAGGTTAAAAATGAGGTTCGTCTCATTAATCAACCTTATAACATATTAGACAGCTAAGAAAAAGAAAGGCCCGCCATCACCGGATATGTCTTATCATATGGTATTTACAGGCAGTCCGGGTACCGGTAAGACTACAGTAGCAAGGCTTATTGCAGGTATTTACAAAGAACTGGAGTACTTTCAAAGGGTGGACTTGTGGAAGTTGACAGATCAGGGTTTGGTAGCAGGTTATGTTGGACAGACGGCCTTAAAGGTTACTGATGTTATCAATAAGGCTTTGGGAGGAGTATTATTTATAGATGAGGCTTATTCCCTTTCATCTCCGGGAGCAGCAAATGATTTTTGGAGTGAGGCTATAGATACACTTTGTTAAACTTATGGAGGATCACAGAGATGATCTTGTTGTTATATAGTAGCAGGTTATACCAAGGAAATGAATGATTTTCTACAGGCAAATACGGGACTTGTATCAAGGTTTAATAAATTTATTGAATTTAAGGATTATAACGAGGATGAGCTCATAGAAATTATGTATTCGATGGCTGAGAAAATGGAGATGCATATTGAGGATAGTGCTTTAGAAAAATTAGAGTTTATTTATCAGGAATGAATGAAACTTCTAAAGAGGCTTTTTGGAAATGCCAGAGGAATAAGAAATCTCTTTGATGTTGGTAGGACAGGCAAATAGATTATCAGGTCTTCTTGAACCTACTGAGAAGATTTATCTATAATAAAGGCTGAAGACTTTGAATTTTTAGGGAAGGTGATATATAATGAGGAGTTATAGCAGGTAATGCGAGTGTTCCGCTTATTACACCTAAGGGATTAGAAACCAGACCTACATCAGATCAGATTAAGGAAACTTTATTTAATATGCTCCAAGGTTATGTTGAGGATTCCAATTTTCTGGATTTATTTGCAGGAAGCGGCCAGATAGGTGTAGAAGCTTTGAGCAGAGAGTGCCCTAGTTTGCAGCTTTGTGGAAAAATCTGATGAAGCGGTTAAGTGCATTAAGGCAAATACAGATAAAAACTAAATACACAGATAAAGCCTTGGTTCTTAAAATGGAAGCTTTGTCCGGAATAAAGAGCACTTGAAATCGAAAGAAGAAAATTTGATATTATTTTTATGGATCCCCCTATAATCAGGGATTGGAACAGAGCATCTTAAGTGCACTGACAGCTTCTAAGATACTTGACGATGATGTTATAATTATAGTAGAGGCAGATAAAAAAATACGGATTTTCGTATGTTGATGAACTTGGATTAAAAATAGTGAAGGATAAAATCTATAAGAATAACAGACATTTGTTTCCTAAGAAAAATAAGTTTGGAGAATGTGATATGGCGGACAATAATATAACAAAGTTGATTGACAAAAATGTCAAGACATATTGATGGCTTTTAAGGCAGGTCCTTTGTCAAAGGATAAGATTAAAATTTCTAAAGATGAGTTGTTAGACTTTTTAGATGATTTGAGGCAGGCTCTTCCTGATGAATTAGAAGAGGCAGAAAAATTACAAATGCAAGAAATGAAATCTTGAAAGCGGCAAAGAGTAAGGCTGCCAAAATGGAAGCGGAAGCTGAGGAAAAACTCAGAGATATTATTAAGGATGATGAAATAGTAATTGCTCGCAGGAGAAGAGGCTGATTTTATTATTGATTCTGCTGAAAAAAAGAGGCTGATGAAATAATAAAAGAGGCTGAAGAAATGGCTGAACAGATAAAACTCGGTGCACTTTCATATGCTGAAGGATGCTTGCTGCAGTTGAGAAAATGCTCTCCCATAATCTGGAAACAACTATAGCTAACTCCAATAGTGTAGTTGATACATTAAAAAGCAATTTGGAGATTATACAGAACAATAGGGGTGAATTAAACGCTCAGATTCTTGAAGCAAGGGAAACCAATAATTTTGAAGTTGAAAATGAGAGTGAACCTAAAAGAAACAGAGGAAGAATTTACAGTAAATGTTAGTTCTGATGATTTTTGATGATGAAGAAGAGGATCCTGCACCTAATGATGATGACAGGATCCGGGATGATGAAGAAGAGGAAGAATCAGAAGATGATGAACTCTATGACTTTACTCAGAAGTTTTCATTTAAGAAACGCGGTAAATAAAAGCTTTCAGACGCTTCATTGTGGGTTATTAAGCCTAATTTTTAAACACAAAATCTGACTATATAGGGCAGTCATAAACCTTGTAACTTTGAAGGTTTCTATGGCAGCCTTATTTTTTAATTTATTAACATCGCCAATTCTTGTTATGAATTCTGCATTTGCGTTTTTCTTTAATATTTTTCCTACAGAGTTTAAAATATCCAGGATTTATCTTTGATTGCAAGAGGTCTTATATATGGACAGAAATCATACTGTTTATTAATTTCCATAAGTTTCTTGGTAATACCGCCAATTATATGGTATAAAAACCCTATCGATTCGGGCATGGGTATAATTTTTAGACCATAAAGATGCTGCGAATTCATCATGAAGCTGTTTTACCAAATAAATTATAAATTCTTGATACCAAATCTTTGCTCATATCACTGTATTCACTCAATATTCTTATAGCTATCACTCTTATTATTTTTATAAATAATTTCTCCTAATTTATAGAATAAGATATTAGAAAAATCAATTGTTCTTTTATATAATTTCCACTTAAATTCAATATATTTTTAGTAGAATCAGGGATATAGGTAAGGCTTAATCCACCTGAATTAGTATCTTAAAATCCTGTCTAATGGCCTTAGCTGGAAGCGATAGTTAAGCTTTGTCAGGAATAATCTCTTCATCGTGTAAAGCTCCGGCTCTTTTTACTGCTATTGGTTTGATATTGGAATTTAGTTTGTGAAGCTTATTCAGATAGGATATGGCAAGTATGTTATTAGATGTTTTTAGTAAAATCAGCTTCTTTATCATATCCTCTATCCATAAGATATTTGTCTCTGGCCTCCGGATAAGTCAGCCCCAGGGACATAAGTGAAGATATGTCTTTATCAAGATTGATTTTCGTAAGCAGCCTGCTTGCAGTTTATAAGTTCTGATATATTATCGGTTTCTGCACCAAACGATAAATAATCCACTATACCCAGTTTTTCGGCGAGAGCGGCCGAACCGTCTGCAAAAGGCTCTCTGCGCTTCCTGTAGATACGGTTACAGGCAGCTCAAATACAGCATCGGCACCTGAAAAAATAGCAGACTCAGCCCGCAAATACCTGTCTATAATGGCTGGTTCACCTCTTTGTACATAGTTTCCGCTCATAAGTATTATGACATATTCTGCTCCTGTTAATTCCTGGTTTTTCAATGTGGTAAGCTATGTCCATTGTGAAAAGGATTGTATTCTGCGATTATTGCAGCAACTTTTTATTATTTATCATAAAGTTCCCCGATTTTTGTATTTTTACAATCATTTTTAATATATATTTTTATCTCAACTATCCATTGTATGTTTTTCATAAAGGGTTTATAATGATATGTGGGATAAAACTGATTAATTTATTGAAATTTACTATAAAAGTTTTTCCAAAAACATTAAATTTTCGTATTTTACATAGTTTGAAAGGAGTAAGAACCATGTCATTTATTGATCAAATCAAAAGCTAAAGCGAAATCATCCAAGAAAAGTAATTGTTCTTCCTGAGTGAAGATATGAGAACTGCGGAGGCTGCTGATACAGTGCTCAAGGAGGAGTTGCTGAGCTCGTTCTTCTTGAAAAGAAGATAAGATTTTAGAAGATGCAAAGAAGGGCGGATTTGATGTGCTTGGGTGCTAAAAATTATTGATCCAGAGAAGAGTGATAAATTAGATAGCATCATCGTATCAGCACTGGTTGAACTTAGAAAAAGCAAGGGGATGACTAGAAGAAGAGGCAAGGAAGATACTTACAACAAGTAATACATATTTTGGTGTAATGATGATTAAAAATGAAGGATACGAACGGACTTGTTTCAGGTGCCTGCCATTCCTACACGGCTGATACTTTTAAAGGCCTAGTCTTCAGATACTAAGACAAAGCCTGGTACTAAGTTAGTTTCCTCATTTTTCATAATAGAAGTTCCAAACTGTGATATGGGAGAAAAGGAACCTTTGTATTCTCTGATTGTGGACTGAATCAGAATCCGAATGCAGAAGAGCTTGCAGCTATAGCTAAGTCATCAGCTGAATCGTTTAAAATTTAGTTCAGGCTGAAACCAAGAGTAGCAGTCTTTCATATTCAACAATGGGATCTGCTAAAGATGATGATGTAACCAAGGTACGAGGAAGCAACTAAGATAGCTAAGGAGAGAGAACCCTGGAGCTTGCTCTTGATGGTGAGCTTCGGCTTGATGACTGGCCCTTTGTTGCCTCTGTCGGTGAATTTAAGGCTCCGGGAAGCAAGGTCGCAGGTCATGCTAATACACTTATTTTTCCCTAACCTCGATGCAGGAAATATCGGATATAAAGCTTGTTCAGCGTCTTGCTAAGGCTGAGGCTTATGGTCCTCTATACAGGAAATTGCCGGTCCTGCAAAGTGACCTTTCAAGAGGCTGCTCAGCAAGTGATATAGTTGGAGTAGTTGCAATTACCGCAGTTCAGGCTCAGATGTAATCTGCATTTACCTATGCAGGATGTAAAAAGCTTATATTGACAAAAATGAATTGAGTTTATATTTTATGATACAAGTGTCAAAAGTATAAAAATTCGATACAAAGCTGTGCTTGCAGGAGAATTTATTATCTTTTGACACGCAAAAATATCGAGTAAGTAGCCATTTTTGCATAGAGGCGGATTACGAATATTTTGTACAGGATTGCTAAAAGCTGCGCTGTAGCAACCTGTATCAATAGTGTTAAATACTTTTGACACCCGCATCATTCTATAAACTTGATTTATATAAACAAAAAACTAGGTATGTTTTATGGGAAAATTTTAGTTATCAATTGTGGAAGCTCTCTCTCAAGTATCAGTTCATTGATAAGGGAAACAGAGGAAGGTTATTTCAAAGGGACTGTGGAGAGAATAGGTACAATGGCCTTCATCGTACACATAAGGCCGTAGGAAAAGACGACTTTGCTCCTGAGCACGAAATGCCCAACCATACTGTAGCCGTTAAGCTGCTAAGTGGATGCACCCGCAGACAAAGACTATGCGTACTTTCTGGATGTTTCAGAGATAGCCGCAATTGGTCACAGAGTACTCTTCACGCAGGAACCGCTGACAGCGATCCTGTTATTGTAACTGGAGGATGTTAAGAAGGTTATAAGGAGACTGTTTCGATTCTGGCCCACTTCACGTCCTGGCTAACCTTATGACGATTAGCTCGTGAAGAGGCTAGCCCGGCACTCAATGTAGCCGTATCGATACAGGTTTTGGTATGGTTATGCTCCTAAGGCTCATGTGTATGCAAATCCCATGAATATTATGAAAATATTCTATCCGCCGTTACGGCTTCCACGAACAAGCCTTACTAAGTATGTATCAGGTGAGACTATTAGATTTGGCGAACTCCTGAGGACATAGAAAGGTTATAGTCTGCCACCTTGGAAACGCCTCTATATCAGCTTCAATTGATGGAAAGTGTGTTGATACATCTATGGGACTTACACCGCTTGAAGGTCTTACATACTGCGTGCCAAGATCCAGGAATAGATCCTCGTGGTTATTCAGTTTATTGCAAATCTATGAGAACAAGAGTAGATGAAATTCTTAACCTTCTCAATACTCAGGGTACTGGACTTTCAGGTGTATCAAGCGACTTCAGAGATCTTGATAAGGCTGAGGCTGAGGGCAATGAAGAGCAAAACTTGCAAATGATGCACGAAGCGCCAGAGTAATTAAGTATATTGGTGCATATGTTGCCGCAAATGAACGGAGTAGATGCAATTGCACAGCCGGTGTGGTGAGAACAGTTCTCCTACAAGAAAGGCTATCTGTGAGAACCTTGAATATCTGGGAATTAAGATTGATGATGCCGCAAATAAGGAAAGAGGTAAAATATGCTTATCTCTACTCCCTGACAGTAAGTTAGCATTTTGTAATTCTACAAACGAGGAACTTGCAATAGCAAAGGATACATGGCACTTGTAAAATAAGGTATAATTATACATCGTACTATAATCTGTAATATACATTTTAAAATTTGCTTGACAAACCTAATAAAGTATTGTAAACTAACATAGTGCTATGATTATTATTACCCAATCAGTTGTCGGCACTAAACTGCAGCTGGAGGAGGGGTTGGTGAGAGAATGTCGTCGTAATCGTTAAAGAAAACGAAAACTTGATAGTGCTCTTTCGCCTGTTTCAAAAAGAAACTGTGCGAAGGCTGGTATTCAGCAGGAGATTCGTAAAAGAGAGCATTACGAGAAGCCATCTGTCAGACGAAGAAAAGTCTGAGGCCGCTAGAAAACGCGCTCTAAATAATTGGTGCCGAGGACGCAGTGTCGATATGGCTCTGCGTCTTTTATATTGATATAAAGTTGAGCATATAAACTTCGGCAATTTCTGAAATTACAACAACATACCAGAGTCATGAATCTAATGTATCAGGAGCATTTGATAGTAATATTAAGATAATAGAGAAGTCTTTTGCGTGTTAATAGTAGTGTCAAGAGATGGAATTACACATAAAAGGAACAGAAAGATATTAGGAGGAGCTGTAAAGGTAATGGAGCAGCCTCTAGCCCTGTCTCTAAGAGAGGAACGGATATTACGGAACAGCAGGTAACTATGCGCCGTTTCTACATATTGGCGAAACCTGGCTGATGAGGCTGAAAGTCTGAAAGTATAGATAAGGAAATAATTGCACATATACAGTTAAGCGGTAAGCCTGTTGCTTCAAGACGATAGGTCAGAAAAATATGTTGATCAGATAGCATATAGTAGTATTTGGTCTGCCGGCTGGAACAGGTAAGACCTATCTGGCCATATGGCTTAATGGGCTAGTCAGGCATGTTAATGGCGATACTAAAACAGAGAATTATACTACAAGGCCTGCAAATAGAGGCTGAGAGAAAATTAGGTTTCTTGCCGGTGACTTCTGGCGAAAGTAAGGTTGATCCATATTTAAGACCGCTTTATGATGTACTTTAATCAGATAATGGGTGGCGCAGAAACATCACGCACACGTACCAGGAGAAGGCTGCTAGGAGGTCGTACCCATAGCATATATGAGGAAGAACCTGATAATGCATTTATTATTTTGGATGAGGCACAAACACCACCCGGCTCAGATGAAAATGCTTTTAACAAAGACTGGTTTTGGCTCTAAGGTGGTAATTACTGGAGACGAACTCGAAAAGGACTCTTGCGAATGGTGTCAAGTCCGCATTTGAAGAGGCGGTTAAGATACTTAAAACATAGAAGGAATAGGGTTTTCAAATCTCACAAATAAGGATGGTGCGCCATCCTGAGTGTCATAGTAACTGCTTATGATGAGTAAGGAAAAGATTTACATAGGAAGAAAATAAAAGGAGTTATCGAAGATGACAGGAACTAAACCTAAGTATCATCTGATTTCAGATAATATTCTATTTGTCATCTGTGCCATTATGTGCCTTTTAGGGATGATTAAATTTGATAGTCCGACTGTAAATTTTAGGTCTGTGTTTATTTGTCATTTTGGTATTCTGCATAATTTATAAGCGTTTTATGCGAAGATTGATAATTATTAGATAAAAATAAAGCAGGTGATAGGCGTGGCATACTGCTGTCTGGCTACTCGGGCGTATACTAACCATTGGCTTTGGAATATTTGTTGATCTCCGCGAGACTTTAGCTGGCGGCTTTCATAGGAATACCTGGCCCGTAACATTTTCAAACATAATAAGCGCATTGATGTCGACCCTTTGCCTATGTGCGTGGCATAATCACGATACTACGGGGTAACTCCTGAATTTGTTGCAGGTAGCCTCACCGCGGTAATGCTTATTATAATTACACAGTACCGGCCCAGATTTTATGAGTGTTATGTATTCTATTATTACTGTAACTTTTGAAGCAGCCTTTTATATATAATAATGCACGGTCTTAGAACTGACAAGCTTATATCGGCTCCGGCATATTATAGATATAGAAATTATTTCAGGTTGCATTTGATGGGATGGATGCTTTTGGACGCTGCAAAACGGATACTCCATCCGAGACTGCTGGAAACTGGCGATGTTTCAACAGATGTTAGCATGTAATTTTACATACACACTCAAGGTGTAAAAGAGGAAAAGCTCTAGCAAAGGTTGAAAGTGAAGGTGGAGAATCAGTCAAAAGGGCAGAAAAAGATTAGTCGGGTACTCGCTTTGGTGGACAAGCAGAGAGGCTTATAATAGAATTGTTTTCAAATGAAAAGTCTTCAATGAAGCAAAGAGAAACTCTAGGTTTGTTAAGGAAAACAACAGGACATCTGGATGGAATGTAAGTCTTGCTGAAGCAGGGGGCGTTTTATGCAGAATGTGGCAGGATTGTACAGCACAACTATATAAAAGAGAGGACTTATTTTAGCTAAAGCAACATTCTTCCAAATGAAGTCATTGACTTTATTAAAGAACATAATTTTAAGCTTCTGACAGGTCCCAATCACGTGAAACAGCTATATAAACCATGATAGTACGTAAATCGTCTCGACGACGAGGATTCTTAGAAAGTAAGACTAAACATAGTGTAACCCAGAGAGTGATGGTGTTAGTGGACCTCCTGTCTGGCGGGCAGGAAGGCTTGATGCGTGTCAGGTCTTTCTTTAATGAATACAAATTCATACAGCGACCATCTCTTTGAGGAGGCGAGAACAGGCTAAGAATATTTTAGTGGAAAATGAAGCTTAAGGAACTGACTTTTGATTATGAAGAAACTCATAAAGCAGGTAGTAGATTGTATCAACTGAAAACTGCCGAGGAGGATATTGAAGTCAATGCCGCTGACAAACAATGAAGAGATTCGAGGAAAACAAATTGGCATACCTTTAGGAAATAGTAGACCGTCCAACTGATGTACTCATCATTTCCACGGTGGATTAAGCGATTATCCGGCAGATTTTTCTTGGTAGATGAGGAGTCCGAAGGCTATCTCATCCGGAGACAGATGAACTTGTTTTGGGTGACATTATGATTTCTGTTGACAAGGTATAAGGCAGAGCAGGCAGAGGAACAGACATAGCAGGAGAAGAGAATCTTGCATTTATAGTAAAGACATAGTATGCTTCATCTGCTTTGGACATGACCATATTAAGGATGAAGATAGACGGTTGCGGAGGCCGCTATAGCAGGAAGTTAGAAAGTCTGGGTACACTCAGAAATGAGCACTATGCAAAAAGAGAATAATACTTTCTGTGTAATGATACTTACATATTATATTTATTACACTTTCCGCTGTGTGGTAAAAGCAGATACTACATCTGCTCTGGGGAAATTACTGCACATCTGCGGCAGATAGTGGGCTGCAAGCGTAGCAAGCACAACATCAATAATAGCTGAGGATACCGAAAAGCCCAAAAACCGGCATATGTGAGTCCTTATGCTGCAAGGTGCCTTGATAAGAAATATAAGCATAAACGCCCTTTGCTTTTTATGTTCAGTCAATATAGAATTTGCCTCATCCGCAGACAGACACTCGGGAGGGCAGAGCTATTTTATATGAAATCCTTGCAGAGGGTGGAATTACCAGGCTTATGGGAGTTTAATTATGACTGGAAGGTGACAGGATAGGCTCTTGCAAGAAGGCAAGACATTATTATGTGGACTTTGCAAATGAGTTTGATATTTTTATCTCATTTTCGACAGACACATTATAGCCGTAGATGAGATTAAAAGCTGCGTGTAGATACTGTTTCAGGATCCTCTCGGGAGGGAGCTCAAGGCATCTCTACGAGATAACAGTATCCGTGCCCCACACAATGCTTTGTTTGCAAGTGCAAAGGGTATACGTGAGGCTGTAAAAAGACATTAAGGACAAAACTAGAAAGGGTGACACTTTCACATTTAATTTTTCTGATAAAGAAATTAAAATGATGGGTGATAAGCTCGTTTAAGGCGGAGCATGTTAAGGTTCCCTTTTCAGCCTATATGACACCTTACTTTACTTATGGAAAAAGGATAAGTCATACATAAGGCATTTGCTTTTAAACCAAGCACAGACAAGGGCACAGGAGGCTCTCAGTTTAAGAATAGGCTTTATCCAGCTTTGTAAAATGAATACAATAAAGACCACATAATGGCTATCAGACCATGGACTTCCATGAATCAGCTGCAGCGGTTATTATGGCTAAGGTCAGACGGCAGAGGAATCAAGGTCTCATTGGAAGAAAGGTGGAGCTGATAAGACGCAGTTTTTCCATGATAAGGCACATACCCAGAAGAATTGCTTGTAAACAGTGAAGACATATTATGCTGTATTTCCTGTAACAGAAAAGATATGATTAGTTTTAAGAAGAAATAGAGGAATTATGGCGCCTTCACGAGAAGCCTGTGATTTAATTATTGTTGGAGGTGGAAAGGCAGGCATGCTTACAGGAATAATTGCCGCTAAAAGGGGAAAAGGGCATAGCATACATGGAGACAACTAGGTACTAATCACAACAGGAAATGGAAAGTGTAATTTTACGAATCTTTATCAGAAGAGTCCTGCTACAACAGTGTATAGATAAGGCATACAATATCATAAGTAAAATTAGGAGGGAAAAGCGCTCGATAGACCTTTTCTCTTTCTGGTATTGAAGGGACAGTAAAAGGGCAGAAACTTGGACGACAGAAGCTGGGCTATGTATATCCGGCAGGTGAAAGTGCAAAAGAGTTTGAAAATACTAAATGATGAATTAATAAGAGACTTAAAGTTAAGATAAAACAAAACAAATATAATTGATATAAAAGGCACGGAGAACTTTTGAAGTTGTAACAGGCGGTGAAGGGAAATTATTATTCATATGCTGTACATCTGTTATAGTTCGCTGGAGGGCTTGCAGGAAATTCCACAGGCAGTGACATGGTTCTCCTTTGATATAATTAAAAGCTTTGGGACATAGTATAATAAAGCCTTTTACCGGTACCTTTAATGCAATTAAAACCGTAAAGCATGAATTTGCCGGGCCGAGATGTTCAGCTGAAATTAAAGCCTATATAGATGGTGGAGATACGCAGGGTTTTGGCTTGAAAGTGAGGTTGGAGGACTCCAGTTTACTGAGCAGGAAACGGAGGTATCCCGGTAATGCAGCTTCCGGTAAGATTGCAAAGAAAGCTGGATGGTGGGAAGTAAGTTATATTTTTGTGATAGATGCTAGGATAAATCTTGAAGCAGATCCTGAAAGACATTGAAAAGTAGATGAGATTTATTACAGAGAGAATATCTGACAAATTTTTAACAGGTTTTACTCTATGAAAATATCAAAACAGGCAACAAATCAACTATTAGATGATAAAATCCAGCGTAGGATCACCGATAATAAAATAATTATGATTTTAAAGTGGCTTAAAGAAGCTAACTTTGATATAATAACAATTAACGGTTTTGAATCTGCAGCAGACAACTTCTAGGTGGTGTCGAGCGGATGAAGTCACAGTATAGCCTGGACCAGCTTGTTCCGACCTTTTCTTGCAGGAGAGGTGCTGGATGTAGACGGACTTCTGTGGAGGATACAATCTGATTCCTAGTTTTGCAAGCGCCTTTGAGGTTGGAAATGGAGGAAGATGAAAGAAGGAAATTTACTTCCAGGCTCTACAGGCAAACTTCCAATAGGATAAGTACAGATGAGGATGCAAAGAGCCTGCATCAGAAAATTAAAAATAGATGAAAAAGAGAGCTAATTTCTTACGAGACAGAAAATCAATTGATAGCGAGAGAGAGGATATCCATTATAGTCTGACAATAATTGGTTTTGCTTACAGAAAAAGCATAAGAGGATAATATCAGCACTGTTATAGATATTTGTAAGTATAAAGATGAAAAGTTAGAAACAAAGAGGTGCTCAGCCAATACCGACAAAACAGCCTGTACTATAGGAAGTGGTCCTGCAGGGCTGTGCCTACAAAGTGCTTGCAGTGGCAGGACCTAAGCTCATTATCACAGAGCAGGGGCAGGATGTAGAAAAGAAAGAAGTGAAACAGTAGATAGGTCGTGACTCGTTGCAGGAGAACATCCGAGACCACCAATGCAGTTTGAGAGGGTGGAGCCGAACCTTTTTCAGATGGTAACCAACACAATGGTTAAAGATCCGTTTGCTGCGTACACTTTTGTACTTGAAACCTTTGTAAGATTTGGTGCAGATCCTGAGATTTTGAGATGTAAATAAGCTTTCTACATAGGGACAGATGTCCTTAAAATATACTTATAAATATGTAAAGATATAATTTCTGTGGAGAATAGATCGTTTGACACAAGTTCACAGGATTTGATCATGGACAGATTAGCCATATTGTTCTAAATAATCAAGAAACTTTGGCTGTCGGGATGAAGTTATTTTAGCTTTAGGACATTCATCAAGAGATACATTTGAACTATTATTTCAAAGGAGTCAATTACGACGCCCAAGCCTTTGCAGTAGGGGGTAGAGTACATCCACAGGAAATGATTAGCAACATATCAGTATGGTAAGATGTATGACAGACTTCGCCGGGCAGATTATAAGGTTGCTTTCTGGCAGGCGCAGATGGGCGTGGGAGTTTATTCCTTTGTGCGTGTCCCGGCGGTTATGTGGGTCAACTCTTCTTCTGAAAAGGAGGAACCCTTTGTAAATGGTGTATGAGTGATATCATAATAGGGATTCGAAAATGCCAAGAGTGCAATAGTGGTTGCTTGTTAATCCTGCTGATTTTGAAGGAGATGATGCACTGGCAGGAGTGAGATTTCAGAGAGAACTTGAGGCTTTAGGCTGAGTAAAGGCGGTGCTACATTCCGGTTCAGCTTTTGGGGATTTTACAGCAAGAGTACAGGATTTGGTCTCATAAGTACAGTTTCAGTGGTACAGAATGGCTACACTTAAGAGATATTTTAATGACTATATAATACATAGTCTCTTATCTTGGGAATGAAGGATTTTGAGGCAAAACAGGTTTTGACAGAGGAAGATGGCAGTGATGTTGGGAGTGGAGTCCAGAACTTCTTCTCCTCTTAGAATAGTCAGGACAATGATACTTTTGAGTCGAAGACTAGAGGTATGATCCAACAGGTGAGGGAGCCGGACACGCAGGTGGTATAACCAGTGCTGCTGTAGATGGAGTAAAGGCTGCTGAGAAAATTATAGAAAAGATTGTAGAGGGAGTGAGGATTGAATAAGGCTGGACTTTAGTGGCAAAATAGTTCAAACCGAAAAGAAACACTGATGATATTCTTATTCGCAACAAGACTCTTTAATGCTGAGCTTATACTAGACAGATACTTAGAACTGGAATGTATACAAAAGGCTGAGATACTATTTACTCATTCGTTCATGTGGAAAAGAAATATCAACTAAAAGAATAATTGAAGCTGCAATTGACCAGACATAAAACTAGCCTTTACCAAAGGTGGGCGAAGGTGCATTAAAGACGTGAGCACGGATGAATTTGTCTTTATAAACAAGGATACAGAGTATAGGAGCTTTATGGTATCTTGGAGCCTGCGTCTAGATGATTATCATACGATATTAGAAACTTTGACGGCAGGATAGAAATGCTAATTCCAGGACCATGTTTTGACCTGAGACGGATAGGATATGGTGGAGGTTACTATGACAAGATATTTAACAAAGCATCCCAGTGACGAGATTTCACATAACCGCTCTAGCTTATGAATATCAACATATTTGCACAGTCTGCCAGCTAAATGTAAATGATAGGCCGGTTGGACCTTATAGTAACTGGAAAAAGATGTATATAGATTGATATGGATGGATATGGATACGAATTACAGGCTGTGAAAATGCCTCATGCAAGCTGTGGCTCCTTAAGCTATCAGATACTATCAAAGAGTTAAGACCGATGCAGTGGAGTACATAGTGAAGGATTCTGACGAAATTATAGCTGCAAACAAGTTTGACACAGCCGTGGTAAGAATAAAAATATGAGTGAAGGCTGCTTGGACAGGCTTTTTACTTACAAAAGAGCGATGAGGAATTATGCGACTGCTAGAGCAGCTGGCTTCTCTCCAGATCCCATAGTAGATCTCATCTATGACCAAAAGACCAATAGCAAAAAAAACCCAAAAAAAAACACCAAAAACAACACCAAACCAAAAAAACACAAACCAACCATCAACCCTGTAAGGCCACAGTGAGGGCTTATTGCTAGCACTTTGTAAAATAATACAGACGAAGCTGTTATAACCTATATAGAAGACGAAGGAAGTATGATAGTATTAAGGAGCCACTAGAGCCACCGATTATGTAGATCTTGTAATTCCAAGAGGTGAGCAGGCTTTAATTGAATGTGGCACGCAACTGTTCTCGCCATATACATACTGGTACGGGAAATTGTCATGGCGGTATACGAGCGACGCGCATGACTTACAAATGGCGGTAAAATTATTGTAAAATGCTGCTAAGACAACAGATTCTGGAGTATGTGTATGCCTGCGAGTTCTTTGGTTGTACACAGGGCGGTTGTTAGCGAATTTCTCCCACCTATTTATGAAGCTTTGTCTGAGAAAGGTGTAGAAACACGGGCCGATAAGGAAGCACTTGCTACTGCGATGGCTTTACTGCTGCAAGTGAAGAAGACTGAAGAGAATACCTGATAGAAGAATCTCGCCTAAATGTGTGAACAACAGCATAGAAGAGGCAAGTGACACATATCAATCGCTATAATACAGGGCACTCTGAAACCATAGTCACAGAAAATATTACGAATGCAGAGTACTCACATCTGTACATGATGCAGCCTCGTATATGTAAATGCGTCAACCAGGTTCACTGATGGTGGTGGACTTTGGATTGGGAGCTGAGATTGAATCCAGCACCCAGAAAATCTATGCAAGTAGGGCCTATGGATTCAAAAGAACTCACCTCGTGAAAAGATATCATTCTCGGAAATGGCACAGGTGAGAAACATAGAATTACAGATTGGATTAAACGAAAGGTCACAGTAAACAATATATTCAGCAGACTATGATTTTGAAGCTGGTATAGGGCGGCTGAACCGATAAAATGAGCCTGAAAGACAGTATTATTGCATAGTGGAGAAGTGGCTGAGGTCGATAAGCTTTGTTTGTATGCTAATAAAGAGGTTAACCTTTAACTGTACACATTTGGTTGTCAGATGAATTTAGAGACTCTGAAAAATAGTATACTTGGACAGGTTTTGAGAAATACTGAAGAGAAAAATCCGGATTTTGTAATACTTAATACCTGTACCGATTAGAGAAAATGCAGACCAGAGTTTATGGAAACTTTCTAGGCTATTTGGCTAGATAGCAAAGAGTTAAATCCCCACCATGAGACAGCCCTTTGTGGATGAAGATGATAGGAGACAACTGTAGTACACAAAAACTTAGAGAAAGTTATCTCATTCATAGATTTGATTTATGGTACTATACATTTACAAATTGGCTGGAACTTGTCTTTGCAATGTTTGCAATGAAAAGTTATGCTGCTCATCATCCCGTCGTAAGAGAGAGCAGAAGTATAACAAAGCATTCTATGCTTTGTAGACATACGAAGGCCACTGATAAGAGAGTCGAGGATCTTCCGATGAACGATCATTACCAAGGCAAGTGTTAATATTACCTATGGCATGTGATAATTTCTGTACTTACTGTATAGTGCCTTATGTAAGGGGGAGGAGAGAAGCCAGAAGGCCGAAGACATAGTAAAAGAGGTCAAACAAGTCTCTGCAGATGCTGCAATTGACATAATGCTGCTTGGACACAGAATGTAAACCTCCGTGGAAGGGGGCTTAGCAGTGAGTCAGAGACGTCACCACCTTTGCGTAGGACTTTAACGACTGATAGAAAAGGTGGAGGGCTAATAAACGTATGCGCCTGCCATGACACCTCATCCGGTGATTTCTCAGACGAACTGATTGAGGTGATAGCGGAGCTAGATAAAATATGTAATCACATACAATCTTCCTCCTTTTCAGGCAGGAAGCAACAATGTGTTAAAAAGGATGAACAGGCGTTATACTAAAGAGTCATGACCAAACCCGCAGATAAAATGAAAACAAGGATCTGGATATAGCTCTACTACAGATAGTAACTGTAGGCTTCCGGGGAGAAACAGAGGAAGACTTTGAAGATACTCTGGATGTTGTAGGTGCGTTACCAGAGTGCATATAGTTTGAATATTCCAAAGAACAGGAACTCCTGCTGCCACTATGGAAGATCAGGTGGATGCAGAGGCGGCTATGCCGATAGTGACCAGGATACTGTAGCAGCGTTGATGATGTTTTGGAAACCTGTGGTAGGCTGTACTGTAGAGGTGCTTGCTGAGGAGGTTAACAGTGAGGAACCGCTTATTATTACCGGGCGTAAGGCCGAGCAATACTCTGTCTCATTTAAGCCACCAGCCAATGATAAAGAGACTCTATTGGAAAGTTATTAAAGTTAAGATTACTGAAAATTGCAGATTTTTATTTAATCGGGTGAGTTAGAACCCGGAGGGGATTGGTATTTCATGAACATTATAATAGTTGGCTGTAAGGTTGGTTGCCCTGCCAGGAACTTAGCAACGACAATGATATCCCATAATAGATAAGAACAATACAGCTGCAAAATGCGGTAAATATACTGGATATCCAGGCTGTATGTGGAGATGGCATGTTACATACGATATTGCTGAGGCAGGATGTGCAGGATAGTTGGTCCATAGCAGTTACCTGAGATGGATGAGATTAATCTGCACATGCTGCCTATATGGCTAAGAAGGCAGGTAACCAAGCCAGACAATAGCAAGGGTAAGAACCAGCACCACGAGGAAATCGACTATAGCAAAAGAAGAACTCGGACTTTCAATGGCAATCAACCCGAGAGTTGATAGCAGCATTTGAAATAGCAAGGTTTTATTCACTCTTCCTTCAGCCCTTGAAGCAGATACACATTCTACATAAGGGTAGAGTAAATCTTATTTCCTACAATAGGCAGGATCTCTATTCTGATGGAATGAGCTCCAGTAGAGTTTTCAAAAATACTCCGGGAAATGTACTCATCTGCATGGTAAGACGAAAATGGAAAGGGTAGAGATACCCACCGGTTCTCTGTACCAAAAGAGGGGGATACATTTTCCCGTGTACTTAAATTCAAAGATTCATATGATTTTTGAGTAAGGTGGGCGTAAATACAAAACCAATCAAAATGTTATCATTTGCGGCGGTGGTACGTAGTCATTATCTCGCCTTTGAACTTGTAAAAAGCCAAGATAGATGTTAAAATAATAGAAACTGACGATAAGCGCTGTAATGAACTGCAGAACTTATTCCAGAGGCAATAGTACTATGGAGATGCTACAGAGACAAAGAATTTTACTTGAGGAAGGCAGCAGAAAGTGCAGATGCAGTTGTAACACTTACTAATGATTGATGAGGAAAATATCCCACTATCAATGTATACACACACTAGGTATCCAAGGCAAAATCTATTACCAAAATAAATAAAATAGAGTTTGAAGAGGTAATCAGAGAACTCCTATAGGCTCAAGGTAGCACCCAAGAATATAAACTTCACATTTATATATCAGCAGTGTGCGTTCAATGCAAAAATCTAAAGGGCGCAGTAATGTGGAAACTTCCAGCCAAGATAAGTCTGACAACGAAGCAGAAGCTTTATGGAATTTTTGAGGAAAATCAGATTCTAAGATAACCACCTTTGGAAACCAACATAAAACCTAATGTAATTGTGCTGCAATTTATAGAAACATCAGGTTACACCATCAGGTAAAGATATTATTCAAAAAGGAGATAGTAACATTATCATTACTAACAATACCGGTCTTGGCAGTATCGATGATATTATAGCTGAATAAGGAATATGAATTACTTAATTATAGTTTATATTATGGATGGGTGCTTAATTTTGAGGGAGCATTTATGCTTCTGCCCTGCACTACGGCATTTATCTATGGAGAAAAAGAGGGCGAGGTTTTTCTTGCCTGCTCAGTGCTGTCATTTGCAGTGCAGGTGTTTTGATTACTCTACCTTCAAAACAAAAAAGGTTCTGCGCAAGAGAGGGTTTTGTAATCTGCTCAGCCACCTGGATAGTGATAAGTCTTGTTGAGCCTGCCCTTTGTTATTGCTACAGGAGTGCTTTAATTATATTGATGCCTTATTTGAAATAGTATCCGGCTTTACCACACGGGTTCCAGCGTGATTACTGATTTGACGCCGGTGCCACATTGTATCCTGCTTGGAGAAGTCGCACTGATAGGGCGGAATGGGAGTTCTGGTATTTATCTTGGCAATCCTTCCTTTATTTGGCGGAGTGGATATGTATCTGATGAAGGCAGAGAGCCCGGGACCTTCTGTAGGTAAGCTGGTTCAAACGCAAGAAAAACAGCCTCTTATTTATACAAGATTTATCTGGGTATGACATCAGTTCAGTTTGTGATTTTGATTAATAACCGGTGATGAATCCTTTTGACGCAGTATGTATAACATTTGGTACTGCCGGAACAGGCGGGTTTACTATACATAATGACAGCTTGTCTTGGTTACACACTGCACAACAAACCATTATAGCGTATTTATGCTTTTATTCGGCATAAATTTCAATGTATATATAATACTGAGAGGTTAAAGAAATATTTAAGATAGAAGAAGTAAAATGGTTTTTAATTATAGTGTTTACAGCAGTTGCAAGCTATAGTAATAAAATTCAGGAAGATTAATGATTTGTATGGCATACACCATGCATCAGCTGCATCAGTATAACGACAACGGATATGGTACAAAGTTGATTTTAATCTTTGGCCAATGTTCTCTAAGAATGTATTAATAATTATGATATCATAGAGCCTGTAGCAGTACCGCAGGAGGATGAAGGTATCCAGGATACTTATCTCATGCTAAGACCGTAAAAAGAAATAGTTGGAATGATTCACCAAAAAGTATCAAGATAATAAAAATGGATGGAAAACAGTTGAACACTCAGTTATAAGAAATGTAAATGTATATCTGTTTCTATATAATGATAATGGCAATTTATGATAGTATCTCTTGATAATATTGATTTTGAATCCACTTTACAGCTGTGGTCGCAACTTCGACAACAGGGTCCAGGGCTTTGGGCAAGGTAGGACCCACAGGTAATCTTGAATTTTCCAACCTGTCCAAATTAGTATTTATGATATGTTAGGGAAGATTGGATTTTCCCCTATTTTTATTATTATTTTCAAGAGCTATTTGGAGTATAATTAATATATCATATAATCATTTTAGAAGGGATAATATGGTGGAAATTAATAGGACACTTATCAAAAACTTGGCAACAGATGATGTTACTTATAATAGAGGAGTAAGATATTATTCCCAAAGGCACAAAGACTACATCAAAAGTCTCAAGAGCAAAAGAACATTATAGCAACCAGCAGGGAAAAAGCGAGTATACCGTTGATGTTGAATTGACGAATCAGGAGGGATTGAATATAAGTGTAATTGTCCTGCAAGCAGGAGGCACCCTTGAGCCCGCAAGATGTTGTCGCAGTTATGCTCTATAAATGATTATCAGACAGAAGGAAACAGCAGAAGATAGAATCCGCGAGAAAAGGCGTATTACAAGGATATTAGACTATTTTGATAATATGGACTATATGGCAGGCTTTGGTGATATTTCCATGGTAAAACTTAACATAAGGCTTGATGCTATGCTTTAGAACAGATAATTCAGTGAAGGTTGCAGTAAGCATAATGGCAGGCAGCAGCGCTTATAAGGTTCAGAATATTAGAAAGTTTTTATCTGATTATATCAATGGACAGTCCATATCCCTAGGCAAAGATTTCTTATTTCCTGGGGAAAATAGATTTGACTATGAATCAGAGGCTATACTGGATTTTCTTTTGTGAAATTCTTGACATACAGGAGATTGTAGGAAGGGGAAATTCTTCTGAATCTTGCAAAATCAGATATTTTTCTTGACAGGCATATGCTCTTAAGATTGTTAAAGATAGTGAAACTGCCTTTCAATTTTACCTTTGCAGATGAAAGTTTTGAAAAATATAAACTTCATAGTAGGAAAGCCTGACCTTAATTTTTACCTTAACCTATCTGATGAGGATGACTCATTATACTTTCTTGGGATGAAGAGCGTATAATTCCGCTTGATGAAAAGGGTAAACTTTTTCTACTATGACAATGCAATCTATCATCCTGACAGGATATTTACAAGGGATTTTTGCCATTTTATCATACTCCTAATGATGGAGAGGATGACCTGCTTGTATTTGAGGGGAGGAAAAGGAACGCTTTTAAAATGTAGTGTTACCAAGAATACATGAAACCTTTCACTGACTATTCCTAAGGCATTGAGAGATACTATATAACTGAAAATGTTAAATTTGAACTTTATATGGATATATACAAGGGAAGAATAAAACTTGAGGTTATAACTGCCTATGGGGAATATAAGTTCAATCCATTTTTGAAAATGCCTGATGTAAAGGGCTGCAATAGTTAGAAAAACTGAGCCGTGAGGCTGAATGTTTTTGAAGATATTGAGGCTTTGGGCTTTTATAAGAGAAGAACAATATTTTTATTTGTCTGACGAAAACGAGATGAGGATTTTCTAAAGCATAGAATGGAAGCCTTATCTCATATGAATTGTTCTACTCTGAAAAGTTTAAGAAGATGAAGGTAAACCCTCCCTAAAATCACAAAACATCAGTTCGTGTACAAAGTGACAACAATATGCTAGAGGTTGATTTTTGACTTTGATGGCCTTTCATGATGAACTTACAGATTTATTCAATAGCCTTAGATTAGAAATTCTTCAGGCTTAAAAATGGCAGTTTCTTAGACCTTACAGCTGGAGGAGAACTGATCTAAACTTAGTGAACTAATAGATAAGATAGGTAATAACAGAGTGATATTAAAGACGGCAAGATATAAACATCCCTAGATTATGCATTTTATTTAAATCAAGCCTTTGATGAAGGACTCTATGATATTGAAACAGATAAGTCATTTACAGCACTTATAGATGAGATTAATCACCCCTGAAAAGGTAAAAGTGGAAGTCCCAAGTGAAATCAAGGCTGACCTTCGTCCTTATCAGAAGGTTGGGTTTGAAATGGTTAAGTTCACTTACTAAATATTATCTTGGCGGTATTCTGGCTGATGAGATGGACTTGGCAAGACTTTGCAGGCTATTACCTATATGGCATTCTGTATGGAAGAAGAAGATAGAGGCAAATTTTATAGTGGTTTGTCCTTCATCCCTGCCTATAATTGGCAGGATGAAATAGAGAATTTTTGTCCTGAACTTAAATCCGTTATGATTTTAGGCAATCCAAATGATAGGAAGGATCTGATAGCCAAATGCAATGAATATCAGGTTGTTCTGGTCTCATATCCAACTCTTAGAGAGACATAGAACTGCTTAAAGAAATAAAATTTTGATACGGCATTTTTAGATGAGGCACAATTTATTAAAAACCCTAACAGCAGAAATGCCAAGGCTGTTAAAAATGCTTAATACAGGCTATAGATTTGCCTCTTACAGGCACCTGGATAGAAAAATAATCTTCTGAACTTTGGTCAATTTTGACTTCCTTATGCCGGGATACTTGTATTCGCATTCTAAATTTGTAAATTTATATGAAAAACCTGTTATCAGGTTTGAAAGCGAAGAAGCTCTTTAAACAACTTAATTTTCATGAAGCTTCATTCATTATGAGACGAATGAAGAAGGATGTACTTGAGGAACTTCCTGAAAAGACTGAGAGAAAGATGGTTTCTGATATGACAGATGAGCAGAAAGAGTTTGAGAGTGTCATATCTGAGGATATGAAAAAGAAGATTAACAGTGAGATTAGCAAAAATGGATTTGAAAAGAGCAGGATGATGATATTTCGTATCTCTTTACAAGACTTAGACAGATTTGCTGTCATCCTTCTACTTTTATAGAAAACTATGAGGGTGGCTCCGGAAAAACTTGGACTTTACTTCAGCTTATACAAAACGGAGTTGATGGAGGACATAGAATCCTTGTATTTTCACAGTTTACTTCTAGCTAAATATAATAGAAGACGAGTTTGACAGAAGATAGTTTAGTTTATTATTTAGACGGGCTCTACGCCTATATCACAGGAGAAATGAGGATGTAAAGGCTTTCAATAATGGAAGCAGGGATGTGTATCTGATTTCCTTAAGGCCGAGGCACAGGTCTTAACCTTGTGGGAGCAGATAGGTTATCCACTCATGATCCCTGGTGGAATCCTGCGGTGGAGGACCAGGCAACAGACAGGGGTATATAGGATAGGTCAGAAAAATAGCGTAATAAATGTTGTCGTTTATAACTAAAGGCACTATAGAGGAGAAGACTGATAAACTCCAGGAAAAGAAGAAAAATCTTGCTGACTCTGTTATCAAGGCCGGAGAGGTATTTATAAATAAGCTTACTAAAGAAGAGGTGGAAGACCTGTTTAGTTTTTAGCTTGAATTTATTAGGTTAGACAGTCTCTTGACAAAAACTAAGGAAAGAGTATATGGTAATACTAGGTGGCTTGAGATCGAAACTTTCGCTTCTTAATAATTTTTGAAAGGGAGGATGATATGGAGAATTCAACAGGAAGAGAGTATTGTACTAAAAGGGAAAAAGAGTTTGAACAGCTGTTTTGTGAGAGAGATAGTGGATTATTGTAAGAATATTTTTGTTAGTTGCTTTTATCCTCACCGCTATTTGCAATAATGAGGAATATTTTGACCCTAGTGATGTAGATGAAATTTCTCTAAGTATTTTGCCTATTTTACTGATGGTTATATATTTTGTCATTTCAAAAGAATATATTGTTTGATTATGAAATTTCAGATAAGGAGAAAGTTGTAAAGAGTAAGTCTTTTTATTATAACCTTGGTTATTGCAGTGATGATTCAGCTAGGCATCTCTTTCATATTACCTGGTATATAAGTACTACAGGGAATAATGCAAATGTCGTTACGATTAATAAACCCCTATACTTTGGCTGTAATTGTTGTGAATTCTGCCTGTGTGTTTTATCTTGCCACAGATATATAAAGTATAGGAGTTGGACTCATACTAGTCCTAACCTTACATTTAGGTATATTTGCAACAGTAATATTTGGTTTATGATATTTTAAGACGAATATCAGATCCTTCTGGTAATATTCGAATTTATCTTTGTACTTATGCCATACTTAGCTTCAGTAATATATATGGGAACAGAACTGTATATAAAGAAGGTAAGACGGTAATACCATATAGTATGTTTTAGGTAAGGAAGTATTTGTTAGCAAAATAGAGGGGAGTTAAAATCCCTCTTATTTTATGTTTAATAGGAAATTCCTCGGAATTCCCTATTAAATAATAATCTCGAGGGATGCGACAGCTCAGGCAGGGGAATTTGCCTTACGGCACCGTCGGCGCGAAGTGTGTAAAGTGAGCACACTTTTTAATTATAGAAAATATTTTCATAATAAAATGCACAAATATTTTACCATATTGTCTATGCTCAAACTTTGACATAGAGCCCTATTTGTTGTATCATAGAACTGATTATATTAGATAATAATATTATGTGGAGACATATATATGATAGCCTCAGTAAATGGAAAATTAGAGGGTGTGACCGCTGAAAGTGTGATTATAGATGTAAATGGACTTGGTGTAGAGGCTATAGTTCCCGGCACAGTTATTAACCGGCTGCCAAAAGTAGATGACAATGAAGCTCTACATATTTGCATGTAAGGGAAGATGTGATGCAGCTTTATGGCTTTTCTTGAGAAAAGAAGATTTGGACCTTTTAAGCTTTTTAATTACAGTAAACGGAATAGGGCTCAAGGCAGGGGAGCTATTCTTTCATCAATGCCTGTGGATATACCTCATTTGCCTATTCTTTCTGAGGATATAAAGACTATAGAAAAGGCTCAGGGAATAGGAGCAAAGACAAAAAGCTGGTTCTTGAGCTTAAAGACAAGGTTGAATTATAAAAATCACCTAAGAATATAAGTTCCGGAAGCTATGAGGAACTGTGTCAGATAGAGGAATTAATAATGAAATAAAGGATGAGGTTGTACAGGTTCTTACGGCTCTTGGCCACAGTCAGACAGAGGCTATGAAGGCCATAAGCACGGTTGAAAATGACAGAGGAATAACTCAGAGGAACCCGAGTCAAACTTTCCTCAAAAATTTAATGTAAAGGTTAAATTAGATGCAAAAAGGATACAAAGAGAAGAATAATATCAACTGCAGTTTCTGAGGAAGATACTTAGAAATGATGATACATTAAGACCTAAAGCTATTAACTGACTATATTGGCCAGAAAAAGGCTAAGGAAATGATGAAGGTATATATAGAGGCAGCCAAGGGAAGAAAAGAACTGCTTGACCATGTGCTTTTACGGACCACCGGGACTTGGTAAGACTACTCTTGCAGGTATCATAGCAAATGAAATGGGAGGCATATTAAGATTACATCAGGCCCTGCCATTGAGAAACTGGGGTGATGTGGCAGCCATATTAAATAATCTAAAGAGGGAGATGTGCTCTTTGTAGATGAGGATCTCATAGGCTAAATAGACAGGTTGAAGAAGTGCTTTATCCTGCTATGGAGGACTTTGCCATAGATGTAGTCACAGGAAGGAGCCACTTCAAAGAGTATAAGGCTGAGCTGCCCAAATTACACACTAATAGGAGCAACTACAAGAGCGGGTATGCTTTCCGCTCCCACTTAGGGATAGGTTTGAGTGGTAAACAGACTTGAATACTATACTTTAGCAGAGCTTGAAACTATAATTATGCGTTCTGCTAAGGTATTGGGAGTTAAGATAGAAGCTGCCCTTGAAATGGCAAAGCGTTCAAGAGGAACTCCCAGACTTGCAAACCGTTTACTTAAAAGAGTCAGAGATTTTGCTGAGGTTAAGTATGATGGTAAGTTTCACAAAGAGGTTTGCTGCTGAGGTACTTACATTACTAAATATAGATAGTTATGGGCTTGACCATATAGATAGACAGATACTCACTACAATGATAGAAAAATTTAGCGGTGGTCCTGTTGGTCTGGAAACCATTGCAGTTTCTATAGGTGAAGACACCGCTACTATAGAAGATGTTTATGAGCCTTATTTGATTCAGTCGGGATTTATAGCAAGAACACAGAGAGGAAGAATAGTTACAGATCTGGCCTCACGCATCTGGGCTTGAAACTAACTATTTAGGGGTGAAATTATAGAATGAGAAGAATGATATCAAAGTAATTATTAATAATAAACAGTATACTATAAGTGGGTATGAAAGTGAGAATACATTCAAAGAATTGCAATTTTAAAATTCCAAGTATTCGGAGCTTTCAAAGAGGATGGATATAAACATCTAAGTGATAATATAAAAATCTTATGATGCAGATAAATCTTGCAGATGAATACTATAAGATGGTGTGAAAAAGAATGAAGATTTACAAAAAGAAATTGAAAAAGAGATAAGGAACTTTTTGAATTAAAGATGAGCTGATTTCAGAAGAAGAACGAGGAAAGAAACATAAATAACAGATGAATAATGAAAAAGAAATTGAAATACTTGCACCTGCAGAGCTCTATAGACAGGATGAAGCTGCTTTTGCAGGTGGTGCAGATGTCTCGCTACATAGGCGGCAAGAACTTTGGGGCGAGAGCTTATGCCGACAACCCGGAAGAAAAAGAGCTTGTTGAGGCCATTTATTATGCACATATACTATGATAAAAAGTTATATATGACTATAAATACCTTTTATCAAAGAGGATGAGATGAAGGGGCTTTATAACTATGTGCTCCATACTACGAGAGCTGGAATAGATGCGTGCACTTGTACAGGATTTTTGGAGTATTAAAGTTTCTTAGAGAAAATTTTCCTGACTTGGTACTTGATGTGAGTACCAGATGACGGTATGTGATACAGGAGCAGTAGGCTTACTCAAACAATTTGATGTAAAAAGGCTCGTACTTTCAAGGGAATTATCATTGAAAGAAGTTGCAAGATGAAGAAGAAAAATAGAAATAGAGTGCTTCGTCTATGGGGCACTCTGTGTCTGTTATTCAGGGCAGTGCCTGATGTCGGCTATGAACGGAGGGAGAAGCGGCAATAGGGAAGTTAAAGCTGGACCCTGCTGCATGAGTTATAACTCTATGAAGGTGATAATTCATCAGAAATAAAAGCCTGCAAAGAGTCTTCAAACTAAAACCATATTTACTAAGTCCTAAGGATATCTGTGCCTTTAGACCCTATACCGGATATGGTGGAAGCAGGCATAGATTCATTTAAAATAGAGGAAGGATGAAGCGTCCTGAATATGCGGCATTAACAGCATTTTTATATAGAAAGTGGACAGATGTCTTTTTGAAAACGGGAAAGAATATTTTAATTCTGAAAAAGGCTATACAGAAAGAAATTCAGATATAGAGAAGTTGTTTGATATATATAACAGGGAAGCTTCACAAAGGGATATCTGGTTAATCACAACGGACTTGAAAATGATGGCAAATACCAGACCTAATCATCATGGTGTGCTTGTTGGCAAAGTTAAGAATGTGATTACAAACGGCAGGAAAAATGAATGCTTATAAGTGCTGTAAAGGAGTTAAATGCTATGATGTGGTAGAGATAAGGTCGGATGAAAAGACCTACTGAACCTGTTTAAGGAATTTACACTCTAAAGATGGGCAAGAGGAGGGGAGAGAGTTTTGAAGCTAACTTACTAAGGGCTTGCTGGTTAGGACAGGACTTTTGGTATATAGGACTAAAAATGAAGTTCTGCTAAATAGCATAAATGAAAAATATAATCTTAAAGCCAATTAAAAAGAGAATTAAAGCAAGTTTTTATGCTGAGTCTGAGAAGGAGCTTTTGCGTTAACTCTTTATACTGATACCGTATCCGTTACTGTAAATGGTACTTCTGTCTGAAAGCCGAAAACAGACCTGTGGATGAGGAAAGAGTGCGTCAGGCACCTTAAGCTCGGTGATACAGAATTTTTGCTCGAGAGAGAAGACATTGATATGTACTTTGTGGAGAGGTGTTCTTTCCTATGTCAGCATTGAATGAACTTTAGAAGAAAGGCCTGTGAAGCCTTATATGAAGAGGATTGTCAGCAACATAAAAAGAAGAGTCAGACACCTCCGGCTAAAAACGAAAACAGATTTTTAACTAAGGACTTTAATCCTGATTATGAAATTGTTGTTCAAATTTAGTTCAGTTAAAGACTGTTTTAGAAATAACAAGGGCAGTATAAAAGACAGTGTTTCTGATTATAATAAATACAGAGATTTTTGACTCTCAGCAACTAGGTGTTGATGAGATTTTAAACGAAGATAGAAACTTTTATTTAAGGCCTCTAGATTTTTAGAAGAATTAATAAAGAAAAATACCAAAATATATTTTTTCTAAAGGAAAATACCGGGCTTTTGATATACTTTCAAGAATAAAATGGATCCATGGTTAGAAATTTTGGAAGAGATACTCATTTTGTAGAGGAACTAAAAGATTATTTCTAGGTATGCAGTTTGAGTTGACAGTGATACGAACTTATACACATTTAATTCTATGGCTGTAGAAACACTTGCGGATTTTAATATTAACCACTACACTGCCTCTCTTGAACAGAGTCTGAGAGAGATAGAAGATAGAAATAATATTACAGTGCCATCTAAAGCTTTCAATTATTGTATATGGAAGAGAAGAGCTGATGGTTATGACACAGTGCCAATGGAAAAATAAGGGAGCCTGTGTTAAAAAGAACTTAAGAAAGGTCAGAAACCACTTCCGGACATTCTTTATATTGAAAAATAAAAAGAACAGGTCTGACGAAACAGTGGGAAGTTCCCTCAAGTTAAAGACTGTGAGAGTTGTACCAACTATATATACTGTGATCTTCCACTAATTTGTTGATGCCGGATGAAATAAAAGAGATTTTCACCGGACTTTTAAGATTGGATTTTTCTTTTGAAACTGAAACAGAAGTAAGAGAGGTAATGAAGTTTGCAAAGTTTAGTAAGTGAACTGTCTAAGTACATAATTATCCTAATTACAGCTATTTATGCCTACTTAGAGCTTTTATAGGTTTTGTTAATCACGATAAAAAGCGAAGTGGAGAGATATATTTTTCAACCGGTTTTGATTCTTATGTTTCATTTTACGGGATTTTTATGTATATTTTTAAAAACTCCTGAGATTAAAGTGGGAATACTATATTTGCACAGGTATTGTTATTTATAGTATCTACATTTTATATAGAATTTTTATAAGAAATTGTTTAGAGCTTTGTCATATGTATTTTCTTATAGCAGTTGGTTTTGTCTTTTGTGACAAGATTAAACTATGTTTGAGAGTTAAAGCAGAACTGTATTTTGTGGCCTTAGCACTGGCTGTCTGTCTTGTACTTCCGTTTTTGATTAAGAAAAATGGTAATGCTTAGGAGTATGGGATATCTCTATGCTATAGTAGGAATAGGGCTTTTAGCCTATGTCTTCTTAAAGAGCAAAGTTCAACACGGTGCTAAAACTGGATACAGGTATTTGGGGTTAGCATTCAGCCCTCTGAATTTGTATACTCTTAATTTTTATGATAGCTATCATTATTCTATGTTAGTAGAAGCAAGAAGCAGATAATTATAACAACCACCCTCACTGCTATAATGGTTCTCATCCTAGTGCTAGCAAAGACCTTGGCGGGCTATGCTATTCTTTACATTTGTAGTGATGACCTATTTTACGACAGGAAATATTAAACTTTTTGGGGCTTTTTACAGAGCGGCGGAATAATCTCGGCTGTTGCAGGGTACTATCTCTTTTCTCATCCAAGAGCGAGGGTACAAGCCTTTGTAAACCCTTGAAGTACATAGCTGATAAGGGATATCAGTTACTAATCGCTTTTTGGTATGGGAAGCGCGGCTGGTTTTGGTTTTGGACTTGTATGGCTCGCCGAAACACTCTGGTGGTGGAAAGTGATTTTCATATTTTCAGGGCTTTGTGAGGAGCAATTTGCTCTGTTTTTGTCTCATACTGATTTATCTATGCACTATAATTGCTTTTATATTGCTTGGATGAGCGTACCAAGAGTGCATTTCATCAGCTTGTATCCGCATAGGCTGCGCAACGATGTACTCTGTTTCAAACCTTTTATCCATAGGTGGAACTGTTAAGTTCATCCTTCCACAGGAGTCACCCCTGCCCCTTAGGGAAGTCAGGGTCAAAGCTCTATTATAAGTACACCATTATATTTGGAGTAATTCAGGGGCTTTTACATTGGCGGAAATAAGAAAACCAATATGGATGAAAAGATAGCTGCAAAACCTATTAGCCTGTGGGACTCACCTACCTTATAATAGGTCTGTTTATTGCTATGGGATACTCTCTATTTTCAGTTTATATCTGCACCAAAGATAATGAATAATGATATAATAAAAAGAACTGATATTTATGCAGCATTTGTGTCCAGGGAAAGATACTGTCATCAGATGGAGATGTGCTTGCTTACACAAAGGGAAGAGGATGGCAATAGTGTAAGAGCATATCCATGGAGATCTGTACGCCACACATAGTTGGAAGAAATGTTTCGCAAGACGGACAGAAGCAATTATGAAACTATGAGCTTTAACATCAAAACGATAATGTGGTAACAAGAGTGCTTGAGAGATTGAATCAGGTTAAAATAAGGGTGATAATGTAGTTACGACCATAGACAGCAGGCTCAAAAAGAGCTTAAATAATGCACTGGAGGGCTCACGCAGCAGGAGTTATCATTGGAGCCGGGGACCGGTGAAGGTGCTTGCCATAGTATCTAAGCCTGATTATGATCCAAATACTGTTAGCAAATTGGGAGACTCTTTCAAATCTTCCTGAAAAAGACGCAAAGTTAGTAACAGGGCAACAAACGGACTATACCACCTGGTTCTACACTCAGGTAATACTGCCTTGAGTATATAAGGAGAATAAAAACGAGACAAATTTAACTTTGACTGCAAGGAGTGTATAGACTGTTAAGAGAGGTATAGACATGCTATGATAAAATTAAATGATGGAAAGAAGACTTACATCCTTTGCAAACTCCTGCAATGGAGCATTTTCGAAGCATTGGAATAGGACTGAACAAGGATAAATATATGAAACTTGCTGAGAAATTCCTGTTTAATAAGGAACTGCCTGCACTAACTACTTCAAGCAGCTTTGAGACGATTCCTCTTCAAGTCTTGAAGAGGTGATGCAGACTTCAATAGGACAGGGTAGACTAGATTACACCACTTCATAATGCCTTATAGCTGCGGCACTGTGCCAATAATGGTGTACTTAGGAAGCCTTTATACTGTTGAAAAATTACTACCTGGGATGAAAAAGGAGATTGTCAAAAATATGGTTCAGAAAAGGGTTTGGAAAGGCTTTGTTCTAAGAAAAATGCAGAAACACTAAAGTCTTATATGAAGGCTGTAGTTACTGAAGGTACAGCTAAGAAACCATCATGGCTTGGATTGATATCTATGGAAAACAGGAACTAGCAGAATATAAGAAGGTGATGCATAGGGAGATCATTCCTGGTTTATGGGCTTTGGTGAAAAGAATGGAAAGAAGATTGCTATCAGTGTGGTTGTAGAGGTGAAGGCAGGGAAACCTATTCAGGAACTGATGTAGCCGTTAAGGTATTTGCAAACTGAAGAAAGTGGAAATCCATTCAGATTTCCACCAAAAGTACAGGAGATGGGACTTGAACCCACATGATATTGCTATCGTCAGATTTTGAGTCTGATAGCGTCTACCATTCCGCTACCCTGCAAAAGCAGAGGAGTAGTTTAGCATAAATTTTGCAAAATATTCGGCGTTTTACAGTCTCAGAGAGGCTTTTGCAAAATGAAAACTTATGTGATAAAAATTAGTAAGTTTTACTGATAATAAATTGATTTGCAGAATATCACAAAGTAAAGACTTATGAAATTAGGCAGCGGGCAGTGTTTCCTGCTTTTATATCAATAAAAATATATGAGTAATTAGTTTAATTTTAGGGAGGATGATTATGAAATGGCTTAAGTACAGACTTGAAACAACAACAGAGGCAACTGATTTGATTATAGATATGCTTGCGAACTTGAATATACGAGTGGAAGTAATTACAGGTTCCGCTTACAGAGGCTGAAAAGAAAGCAGATGTGTATGGACATCCTTCCTGAAAGCGGCTCACTGACGGAAGTGCGGAGCTTGTGTACCTAAGTGATGGTGTTCCTGATGAGTCTTCATCTGCATTCTACAACAGTGGAACAGGCATTGAAGATATAGCAGCCTTTTTATTCGGATGAGCTTATAGAAAAGATTAGAGAAGGGCTTGAAGAGATTTCCAACTTTGTGGATGTGGGAAGCGGTGCAACTCTACATTTTCAGAAACAGATGAGGCTGACTGGGCTAAACAAGTGGAAAGACTACTTCCATACATTTAGAATAGGTGAGAATATAGTGGTTACTCCTACTTGGGAAGAAACCATCAGACAAGGAACGAGGATGTTGTCATAAAGCTAGATCCCGGAGTTGCCTTTGCACGGGAACTCACGAAACTACAAGGCTTTGTGTGGAAGCATTGCAAAAATATGTAAAGAGGGATTCTAAGCTCCTTGATGTAGGCTGTGGCAGTGCTATTCTTACCGCATAGCGGCATTAAAACTGGGAGCCAAATGGGCTTATGCCATGGACATAGATCCTGTGGCAGTGAAGTCTGCAAAGGAAAATCTTGAGATAAAACTGACATTGAGGATATGGCAAGTCTTGAAACAGGAAACCTGCTTGAAGATGAAGAGCTTTTGTAAAGAACTTTACAAAAAGCAGTATGACATTGTTGTGGCCAACATTCTTGCCCCTGTGCTTTGTTCCTTTAACACCTATAATCACTCCTGCACTTTAAAGAAGGCGGTTATTATGTCTGTTCAGGTATAGTAAAGGAGCTTGCAGATGATGTGATAAGAGCAATACAGGATGCCGGACTCAGACTGGTTTCAAATACCTGTGACAATGACTGGGTATGCTTAGTAGCGAGGAAGTAAAATGTCAAACTTTTTTATAGATAGCGGTAATATATACGGTGAGGCTGCTTATATTACCGGAAGTGATGTAAATCACATAAAAATGTACTGAGGATGAAGGAAGATGGATGAAATAAGGCTTTCTGCGGGTAACGGTCTTCTTTATACTGCAAAAATCAGCGAGTTTCTGCCTGATAGGATAGTATGTAAGATAGTTGATCTGTGAGCAAGTCTGAACTTCTGCTAAAATCATCCTTTTCAGGGATTGCCTCAAGAAAGACAAGATGGAACTTATCATTCAGAAGGCAGTGGAACTGGGGGTTAGTGAGATAGTTCCGGTTAGGATGAAGAGAGACCATAGTAAAGCTTGAAGATGTTAAAAAGGAACTTAAAAAAGCTTGAAAGATGGAGAACTATTTCACTTTACCGCTGCAAAGCAGTCCGGTAGGATAATAGTTCCCAATGTGAGTGAGTTTGTCACTTTTAACGAGGCAGTTAAAAAGAGCTGAGAGCCTTTGAATTTAATCTAATTCCTATGAGAATGAAAAGGGAAATGGATAGGGCGAGGGAACTTGTAGAAAGAGGCAAATGGCAAGAAGAGTATAGGAATCTTCATAGGTCCTGAAGGGGAATATCTGAGGATGAACTTGAACTGCACGTAAAAATGGGAGCAGAACCTATAAGCCTTGGCAATAGGATACTTAGAACCGAAACTGCAGGACTGGCCCTTATTTCAGTTCTTGCATTTGAGATAGATATATAGGAGTAAGAAATAAATGGAATGTTATTTAGATAATGCGGCAACTACAAGAGTGCTTGACAGTGTAATCGATATAATGAATGAAACTATGAGGACGGGTATATGGCAATCCTTCATCTAAGCATATAAAAAGGCTTTGAAGCAGAAAGATATGTGGAAGAAGCAAGGAGAGATAGCAAAGACCTTGAAGGCTAAAAAGTGAGATTGATCTCTACCTCCTGTGGTACTGAATCTAACAATCAGGCTATAATAATGGGGGCCGCCACAAGGAAGCGTTATGGAAATAAGATAGTTACGACCTGCTTTTGAACACGCCTCTGTCTTCCAGCCTATGGAAGTGCTTGCAATGGAGGGATATCAGATAAGATATCTTCCTGTGGATAAGCTTGGACACATATGGATGAAGACTTAGTTAATTCTATAGACAAAGAGACAATAATGCTATCTTTTTATGCTCGTAAACAATGAAATAGGTGCGCTTGCGATGCAGAACATATAATCAGGCTTGCCAGAGAGAGACTCTGATATCTTAATTCATATGATGCAATCCAAGGGTGGGAAGTTTGAGATAAACACCAAAAAGCTTGGCGCAGACTTTATTTCAGCAAGCGGACACAAGTTTCTATGCCCCAAAGGGTATAGGCTTTTATATGTAGAGATGGAGTGCGTATTACACCTTATATACACGGAGGCGGCCAGCAGAAGAATCTCCGCTCAGGTACCTTGAATGTACCGGGAATTGCAGCTATAGGAGCTGCAGCTAAGACCGTTTATGAGGGACATAAGGAAAAGATGGACAAGCTTTATGCCATCAAAGAGAAGTTTATAAGAGATTTACTCACAGCCTTCCTGATTGCACTATAAATGGTGTAGATACTGAGGGAATCTAAGTGAGAATGTGGAAAAGACAGCTCCTACAGATAGTGAGTGCAAGCTTTAGAGGTGTAAAGGCGGAAGTTCTCCACATGCACTTGAAGAAAAGGGAATCTGAGGTTTCATCAGGCTCTGCCTGCTCCTCTCACCATCCTGATTTTAGCGGAACACTGAAGGAATTGGCCTTGATGATGATTTGCTTGATTCTCACAATTTTAGATTTAGCTTTTTGGGTTATTTACTGAGCAAGAAAATGACTGATTGTGCCATGGGAGAGTACTTAAAGAACTGGTGCCAACACTTTCAAAAATACAGGAGAAGATAATGTTTGAATATAGAGCTTTTTGATAAAGTATGCAGAAATCGGAGTAAAGGGTAAGAACCGTTATTTATTTGAGGATTCTTTGTAGGACAGATTGCGAATGCCTTAAAGAAAATAGAGGGTGACTACAAGGTATATAAGCAGCCGGGCAGAGTTTTTGTAGAGGCAGACAAGGGAAGCATTGACTATGAGGGGTGCTCTGATGCTCAAAGAGGGTAATGGAGTATCTTACATCTGCCCTGTCTACATAGTGGATCTCGACAGACCTTGATAAGGCTTATGAAGAGGCTGTTAATTATATTGGAGAATGTTATCCTACGGAGAGTTTTTACCTTTAAGGTAATGGCAAAGAGAAGCAATAAGAAAAATGCTCAAGACTTCTCCGGAAATATCTGCTGATATTGGCGGCTTAATACTGGAAAAATACGGAGACAGACTTAGTGTTGATGTTAAGAACCCATGATAAGTTCATTACGATAGAGCTTAGGGATAAGGCATATAGTTTACCTGAGACGATAAAAGGGTGAGGAGGCCCGCCTCATTGGTACAGCAGGGTAAGGCTATGTCTGCTTTCAGGAGGTATTGACAGCCCTGTTGCCGCTAAGATGATGGCTGGAAGAGGAGTTAAGGTAGAGGCTGTGGTATTTTCCATGCAGCCGCCACACAAGTGAGAGGGCTAAGCAAAAGGTAGTTGATCTTGTAAGGCTTAGCAGCAAGATATGCCGGAAATATCAAGCTCTATGTGGTTAATTTTACCGATATTCAGCTTGCCATTTATGAGAAAATGTCTCATGATGAACTTACGATTATAATGAGAAGATATAGGATGAAGATTAAGCGAAGATTTAGCAATTAAGGATGAATGTTTAGGACTTGTAACCGGTGAAAGTATAGGGACAAGTAGCAAGCCAGACTATGCAGAGTCTTTATCTACCAATGCAGTATGCAGCCTGCCTGTGTACCGCCCTGTAATCTGCTTTGATAAACAGGACATTATCAATATTTCTCAGAGAATTGGCACTTTTTGAGACCTCGATTCTTCCATTTGAAGACTGCTGTACTATCTTTCGTGGCGGAACATCCTGTAACCAAGCTCTTCTTGCCAAGATTGAAAAAGGATGAGACTGGATGATGTAATGAGGAACTTTATAAAAAGACATCGGATAGGAAAGCATAGAAGTGATTAACTCAGAGCCAATGGAAGTGGAGTAGGAATTATCTTAAAAATATGATTTCAGAAGATTTTTATGTTGCTATGGTTTTGGGAAATTCCATAGCAATAAAAAGAAAGCCGGTTCTCAGCGAGAAACCGGCGATGCAAACAGTAAGTTATTCTACTATAAAAGGTTTAGTGCATTTTACGATATTGTCTGCCCGTGCATCATTGTGGATATTAAGGTCAATTGGCTTTGAAAGATCAAGGCTGAAAATACCCATAATTGACTTAGCATCAATCACATATCTTCCTGGAAAACAAGGTCAAAGTCTGAATCAAACTTTGTTACCTCATTAACAAATGCCTTTACCTTATCAATGGAATTTAAAGAAATTTTAACTGACTTCATTTCTAATCCTCCTCCTGTTCAAAATTTATTGCTGCATACAACTAAATGATAAGGTTTAGATGGCAAAAAGTCAATATGCATATTAAATAAAAAGGAAATCTAAAAACTGTGAAAAACAACAATAATTATAAAAACTGCAGCATTTTTAAACAACAGTTGTGAGGTGAATGCCTATGAAACTGAGTCAATGAAAGAATTGTTTAAGAATGCAGGCTATGAAACAAGACAATTTAATGAGATGGCAGACATCTATATTGTAAATACCTGTACTGTGACAAATATAGCTGATAGAAAGTCCAGACAGATGTTACATAGGGCAAAGAAACTTAATCCTGATTCTGTTGTAGGTTGCTGTGGCTGCGTTATGTGCAGGCACCTCAGTCAAGGCTGGAGGATGATGAACTGGTGGATATTTTGATTGGAACAAGGGGAAAGTCTTCGGTACTTGAACTGGTTGAAGAATATATTAGAAGTAATAAAGAAAGAGATTTCAAGCACAATGTTATTAAATCAGGAGACGAAAAATAAGGATTGTCATATGACAGTGGTGAAGTTAATGCTGCAGGAAAAATAAGACCAGAGCTAATATAAAGATACAGGATGGATGTGATCAGTTCTGTACATATGTATAATTCCTTTTGTAAGAGGCCGTATAAGAAGCAGAGGGTATAGAGAGCATAATTGAAGAGACTGAAAGACTGGCAAGAGCGGGCTACAAAGAGATGGTGCTTACAGGCATCCATATAGGTTCTTATGGCAGGGATATAGATGGAGAAAAGCAGGATGTTTGAACCTACTGACAAAAGCTTAATGAGGTTGAAGGGAGATTTTAGAATCCGTTTGGGTTCTGTTGAACCAAGACTTATTACTGAAGAGTTTTTTAGAAGGGCTTGTAAAGCTTAAAAAGGTTTGTCCTCATTTTTCACCTATCACTTCAAAGTGGTTCTACTACGGTGCTTAAGCGGATGAACAGGCATTATTCTGTTGAAGAATACCTGCAGTCGGTTGAACTGCTTAAAATACTATGACAGGCCCGGTATTACTACAGATATCATTGTAGGATTTCCGGGAGAAACTGATGAAGAATTTGAGAAAACAGCTGATTTTTGCGTAAAGAAGGCAGGGTTTTCTTAAGGTCTCATGTTTTCCCTTATTCAAAAAGAGAAGGTACCTATGCTGCTAAAATGGCTGAACAGGTTACGCCGGAAATTAAAAAGAAGAGAGAAGACAGGCTTTATTCGTATCTGTGAAGAAACAGCAGGGAAGTATCTTGAAAGTTTCAACGGAGATTCTGAGAGGGTTTTACTTGAAGAAGAGATTAAAGGCAGGGAAGATTATATCTTAGGGCATACAGATAGATATATAGAAGTTGTTGTTCCTAAGTTTTTCCTAAGGGATATAGAAAAATGCAGAGATGGAATTTATAAAGGTGAAAGATTTAATGGTGTCTGATACATCAGATGAAACACTTAAAAATATGATGATAGCTGTAATTTATAGTCTGTTCCAATTATTTACGAAATATCTTATGGATATTTGGTAATAATATTGCCCAGATATAATAAGAATTAGGATTAGTTGACAAACATAGGAAAGAGGAAGTTCATGTTAAAAACAGTATTTGGAAATGGGTATTAGTGAAGAAGTCTTTGAGTACTGCGAAAAATTTGTAAGCCTTGACGGTAGATTTAAGAAGGCTGATGAAACAGCGGAGATAAATCAGCTTAAGGTACTTTAAAGGCTATACAGAAAGCAAGGTTTCGGATATTCATTTTGCTGCAAGCAGCGGTTATGGATATAATGATTTGGGAAGAGACACACTGAATCTGTATACCAGATGTGTTTCATACGGAGGCGGCACTTGTAAGACCATCTATATTATGTGGAACCCATGCACTTACAGTTGCACTCTTTGGCAACTTAAGGCCTGGAGACGAACTGCTTTCTCCTGTAGGAAAGCCCTATGATACTTTGGACGGAGTGATAGGGAATAACACCAATGGCAGGTTCTTTGGCTGAATATGGAGTGACTTATTCGCAGGTAGACTTACTTCCTGATTTTTCATTTGACTTTGATGGGATTAAGGCTGCAATTAATGAAAAAGACAAAACTGGTTACCATTCAACGCTCAAAAGGATATGATGTCCGCCCTACATTTTCACATAGAAAAATAGGTGAGCTTATTAGTTTTATAAAAAGTATTAAACCTGAGCTTATTTTGTATGGTAGATAATTGTTATGGTGAATTTGTAGAGGAACTTGAACCATCTGATGTAGGTGCAGACCTTGGTTGTAGGCTCTCTTATTAAAAACCCGGGTGGTGGATTGGCGCCAATAGGAGGCTATGTAGCAGGTAGGGAAGAATATGTTGATATGGCTTCATATAGAATGTCCTGTCTGGGGCTTGGAAGGGAGATAGGAGCGTCTTTAGGATTAAATCAGGCATTTTATCAGGGACTTTTTATGGCACCGACAGTTACGGCCTGTGCGGCAAAGGGGCAATTTTTGCTGCTAATGTATATGAGAGCTTAGGGCTTTGATGTACTGCCGAATGGTAAAGAAGACAGATATGATATAATTCAGGCAGTTTCATTGAAATCAGGCGAGAGGCTTAAAGCTTTTTGCGAAGGGATACAGGCCGCTGCGCCTGTGGATAGCTTTGTAACTCCTGAGCCATGGGATATGCCAGGGCACAATGACCAGGTAATAATGGCTTGCAGTGCCTTTTGTACAGGGTCTCGTCAATAGAACTCTCCCAGATGGACCCATGAGAGAACCTTATGCGGCTTATTATTTTCAGGGAGGACTTACCTTTAATCATGCAAAATTTGGAATAATGATGAGTTTACAGAAAATTTTTGAAAAAGGTCTTTTACCGAAGGACTGCCTTAATTAATCATATCAATGGTGAATAGGGCATAGTAATGGCACAATGTATTAGATTAGATAAATATCTTTCAGATATGGCTCTAGAAACTAGAAGTAAGATCAAGGAATATATAAGAAAAGGCAGGGTTACAATTAACGGAGCCGTTATTAAAAGTCCTGATACTAAGGTAGACCTGGATAATGATGAGGTTTTGTATAGATAGTAAGCTCATATACTATGTAAAATATTATTACTAAGATGATGAATAAGCCACAGGAGTTGTACATCTACTGAAAAGGGAAAAACTAAGACTGTTATGGATGTATTTAAGAAACAGGTATAGATTGCCCAAGATTTAACGAACTTTCTCCTGTGGGCAGGCTTTGATAAGGATACAGAAGGGCTTTTTGCTTATCACAAATGATGGAGATTTAAATCACAGATTACTTTCTCCCAAAATCTATGTTGATAAGGTATACTTTTACAGAGCTTAAATATCCTCTTAAACAATCTGATACTGAGGCTTTTTAGAGGGGATTGATTTAGGAGATTTTATAAGTAAGCCTGCAAAACTTGAAATCTGTGATAATGATAATAGTTTTACAGCGAGGGTTACAATATCTGAAGGTAAGTTTCACCAGATAAAGAGGATGTTTGAGGTCTGTTGATAATGAGGTTATCTCACCCTCAAAAAGGCTTCAAATGGGGAGCCTTTTACTGGATGAGAAACCAGCTTGGAGCTGTTAGGGAACTTACCAGTTGAGGAAGTGAAAAACTTAGTGAATAAGATGTATCCTTGAGAATAGTGAATTAATTTGTTTTATATAGTATAATTGGAGTAATAATTTAATGACTAATAAATTTGAAAAAGCTATCTTTCTAACAGAAAGCAGAAATTATTTGTTAATGTAGCGATTAAATATAGTGGCAGCAGTTATTATTTTTATTGTAGGACTATTCTTAAATAAGATACAAACCAAGAAATATCTGTACTTGCCCTATTATTTATTCTTCCTGTTGGAAGAAGTTTAGCCACACTACTCATTCTTTTGCCTTTTAAAGAATTGAAAAAATGATAAACTGGTAAAGGTAGAAAATAGCATATAAAGGAAAAGGAGTTTTACTGTACTCACCTGTATTTACTTCGCCTGAACATGTAATGCACCTTGGACCTTATAGCAGTGTTTAAGGAGAATGCTTTGGTTATAAGGAAAAGATGGGTACTTCAGTTCGAAATGAATATGACTATAAAGAAGAAAACTGAGGCTGCTAAAGCTTACATAGATAAACATCTAAAAATCAGGGACGGGGGATAATATAGTAATTTTTGACGACTTGGATAAGTTTATCAAAAGCATACCCGGAAAATAAAACCATCAGAGGGTGAAATATCGGAGATAAGAAGCTTTGCAGAAAGATGGAGTATTTTTGTAGTGTAGTAACTTAATGAGGGGGTAAAGATATGTTAGAACGATTAAAATTAGCTTAATGGTATTATTTTTTGATGGTGGTTTCTGTTTTCATACCGGCTAAAATTACACAGGCTGGAAACAATTAACAATCATAAAGTATTTACACAGAAAATAGTTGATAGGAGAATAGCTGAAATTAGAAATTACTATTATAAAGCATCCTAAAAACCAACAGTAAAAAGACAACTTACTATCGTCCATATATTAAAGAGAAAATTAATTTTAATTACTATCTTAAGGGAAATGACCTGATGTTTGCCTATGGAACAAGTACGGGTAAAGAATATCGCCTATATTTTTATAAGAAGCAGCCTATCTGTATGCTTGTTGATGAAAAGGGAAAGAGCAGGGTTACTTATGACCAACTGTATAAGCACTCTGTTTTTGATTATCCTGAGGGTGAGGTTAACTACCTACTATAGATTTTGAAAATTTCTTCAAAAATTAAATATGCCTCTTTATAAGAAAACTTTGGTAAAAATTGGATGATTATGTATTTATTACGAATATATCAGCTACAGATTTAACTTATCATAAAAGGTAAAAACAAGTGGCTCTGATGGCTGTATTTGGACATTGGGTACTAAGGCATATATCGCTAAATTAGGTAGGAAGATAAAAGTTTTAGATGGTTCTCTTAGTCCGTATAAAATTGAGAAAAGATCACTGAACTGGTTAAGATCTAATCTTTACATCCTGGGGATGCTTGGAAGCTCGTGTTAAAGTAGAAGAAGGTAAGGTAGTGAAAAGTAGAAAGACCATATCAGCCTATAAATTAAACCCAAATTGGTGTAAGATTTAATCAATGTAAAAAGTAAAAAGGCAAACCAATAAAATGATATTACTTAAAATAAAGCATATAGATGCGGAGGAGACTTGATAAATATCTGCTAAAAATTTCTAAAAAGATGCTCCCACCAGCTTCATTTACAAAAATGCTTAGAAAGAAAAACATAGTACTAAACGGCAAGAAAGCTGCCGGAAATGAATTTTAAAAAGAAAACGATGAAGTAAAACTTTTTCCTCTCAGACGATACTATAGTAAAGTTTGGGGAAAGTTACTGTATCACAGACTGCTGACAGGGAATATGTTGCTACTGCTGAGGATAGCATTGAAAGTAGTGACAATTCCTCGTATAATTTCTTAAAAATCCTTTAAATGGAAATTTGATGAACCAAAGGTCATATATGAGGACAGGGATATTATTATACTTAATAAGCCTGTGAATGTGCTTTCCCAGATAGCAAAAAGAGGTGATATTTCATGAATGAATGGCTTATGCTTTGATTTAATAAATTCAGAAAGCCTCTACAGCAGCAGATATGCTTACAGTCGCTTGCAGTTGTAAATAGGCTTTGATAGAAATACAAGTGGAATTATACTTGCAGGAAAGACGCTACAGGGCTTAGATTTCTTTTCAGATATTATTAAAGCCAGAACGCTTAAAAAGTATTATCTGACCATAGTTAAGGGAGAGGTGCTTAAGAATTTTTACTGTTGAAGCCTATCTTTTTAAAAATGACAATCATAATACAGTTAAAATTTATCAAGATAAGGTAGAGGGAGCAGACTATATAAAGACAGCTTATGAAGTTTTAGAGGTAAAAAGGAGGACATAGTCTGCTTAGTAGAACTTATTACCGGAAAAAGCCATCAGATTCGAGCACATTTATCTTTCCTAGGATACCCTGTGATAGGAGATGGCAGGGTGATGGTCTTAAATCTGAAAATACAAGCTATAGGAGAATGGGGCTTAACAGCCAGTTTTTACACCTCATATGAGATTAAATTCTGAAGTCGAAGGGGATTTTGCATACTTAAGTGGAATGACTTATAAGGCGGACTTGCCTGAAAAAGTTGAAAAAGATTGCTTTGAAGTTGGGATTTGATATTTAGTAGTTTATTCAAGTTTAGTTAGAAAATGAACAAATTTAATACACTAAAAATGTTAATGTGTTAGAGAGTTAAAACAATTTTTAGATTTTTATTCGTTCTATTAGTATAAAGACAATGTGGTCTAAGAAGAAAAGCCGGCCTTTTTGGCAAGAATAATAATCAAGTAAACTGAGTGATAATAATTTAATCTGAATATAGGAAGGAAATATGTATGCTGTCTTGAATTCAAGAGGTCTTAGGGGCTCTTTACTTGAGACTCTTATAACATGACAAATGATAAATACAGAGAACAGGGACTCGCTCTTGTGCAGAAAGTTCCAACCCGATTACGCCCGTAAATATAAATGAAAAAGGGACAGATTACCCTAGCTTACTTTGATATGCAAGAGTACTGTGGACTATATTGGGGTTGTACAGGGAATTCCGGTCTGCTTTTGATGCTGAAAGAATGCAACAAGACTACATTTCCGCTCTAGAATATACACGAGCATCAGGTAAAAATGATGGAGGATTTTGAGGAACAGGATGGAGTGGCTTTTCATGATTATTTATTTCTCGATACTGACGAATACTATTACGCACCATTTAAGGAAATCAAAAATACTGGGACAGGGCAGTAAATGGAGGCAGGAAAAAGTATTAAAAAGAGAAGAGTTTGTTGAAGGCTATTACTTAGATGACAGGAAAGACAACAGTACCTTATCTTGAAGGTCTGGAAAAGGATTTGGAAGAGAGGGATGACAGATTGAATGGATGAAAACTCAAAATTTTAAAAATTTATGATAATTTAAAAATAGAAATAACTATTAAAAATCAAAAAGTTTTTCTAATTAATTATTTTTAGGACTGTCAAGCATAAATGATTATGTCCCAAAATATTACACTTTATAAGCCCCACAAAGGGCTTTTTATTATGCACTTTTTAAGTCGTCTTCAATTCTGTGTGGCTGTGAATGTGCAAATTTATTAAAGGCCTCTAATCTCCAAGGATGGTTCATTGAGGAATATAAGGCTTTCAGGTTTAGGTTGTTTGTAGTCAGCGTCCAAGTCCTTAGATTTGTGTTCTATGAGCCGGTATTTCTCCAGTGCATATATCCTTGTCATTTACGCACGCAAACATAGACCTATCAAATGCCTTGATAAGCATAACCTTGGTACCTTTTCTATAATGGATTTGGACTCCATTATGATTCATCATCTTATAAAATTTCTTCTTAAATTGAATCGCATGTCCGGCATCAACAGTTCTCTCAGTCAAAACTGCTAAAGTAAGATTTATTTTTCTTTAGACGGTTGCGTTTCAAAGACAGATTTGATACCATGAAGTGGAAGTGAGAACTTCTCATTGAATTCCTTTATGTAGGAGTGAAGGAATTCATTGGCACTATTGATGTCGGTTACGCCTGCGAGTCTAAACCTCGACAGGCAGGCGTGACTGTAAGGTTTGATCTCAACTCGTTCTATGCGTCCTTTAGCCTGTGGTACGCTGCTTGATTCAAGTTGTGTACCAAGTCGCTTTGCAGGCATAAGTCGAACTGTGTATAGGCGTCATTGTCGTCAGATAAGGCACCTCTTGTGGGCAAATACAGCACGCTTATCGGTAAGAAACTTATAGGGGATACCATAATCGGTAAGAATCTGTTCAAACACATGGTGGTAGCCGTTAAGGGTCTCCTGAGTATCAAACCATGCGCCAGTAACAGCACCTGAGGCATCATCAATGGCTCAAATGTAGATGCCATATCTGTCCCGGCACCCATTCTAAGGGGTTGCATCCATCTGAGCAATTCACCGAAATAAGCACATCTTGGACGACGACTGTGAGCATCTTCAACTGCTACTAAGCTAGCCTGTATCTGTGATAATTCTTTTTGACGCTTTCAGATTCCTTCTTGGCTCTGAGTGCTTGCCTCATGCGTCTCACGCTTGGCTTTTGTAGCCTTTTGGAGATAGAATGTACTCAGACCCAAAAATACTCATTACAGAGGAAGAAGAGATGCTTTATGCCCCTCTATGCTAGAAGCTCTGTATAGTGTTCAAAGTTAGCCTCTGTAGTATTTAGTTCTGTATAGATCAAGAACCTGACTTCTGATGTCAGGATGGATGGTGGTAACCGGCTTCTACCTCTGTTACGATGAATAAAGAATGCTTTACCATCTTTAATATAGCCTTTGTATCATACGGTTTATATGCCTCTTGGTGCATCCTAGGATAAGAGCAGCTCTATCCTTATTAGCTGTATCTGGGTGATCTATCAGACCTTAATAACCTCGTACTTTCTTTGTTCATCCATTGATAAAATAACCTTTCTGATAAGTCAGTCCCTCCTAGTGTTAGAATATACAAAAGTAGTATTTTACCATAAGTGGGGACATTTTTATTTGTGGTATACTAGGACTTTTATCATTTATGGCTTATAAAAATTTCTAATTAATTATTTTAGGACTTGTAATTATAATATTAATATGATAAAATTAGATGTTATGTAATTCGGATGGTCCTCTGATGCCCTCGTGGTGAGCGTGTTAAGAACATCTATGATAAAAAGGAGATTAGAAATGAAACGAATTAATCAGAGAGATTGAAAAAGAACAGCTCAAAAGCTAATGTGACGAATTTAGAGTAGGTGATACTGTTAGAGTTCACGCAAAGGTTAAGGAAGGTCAGAGAGAAAGAATTCAGATCTTCGAAGGAACTGTACTCTAAGAGACAGGGTGGCGGGCGCAAGAGAGACATTTACAGTAAGAAAAACTTTCAGGCGGCGTTGGAAAATGTTGAGAGAACCTGGCCTGTACATTCTCCAAATGTTGACAAAAATCGAAGTTGTACGTTATGGTAAGGTAAGAAGAGCTAAGCTTACATTCCTTCGTGGCAGAGTAGGTAAGTCAGCTAAACTTAAAGAGGTATAATTAATATTACCTGAAAGAGATTTAGTTTCAAAGGAGCAACTACTTGCAGTTGTTCCTTTTTATTATATTATAAGTGTGGAAATCTGTTTTACCACAATATTATACTGAAGGAAGATTATGTCCAGAAAAGCTTATTTTCATAAAAAGGCACGAATAGAAACAACTCCTTCTGCAAAAATAATAAAAGAAATAATAATATGGATATTATTGATAGTTATTACTATCACTGCTTCACATCTTGTAACTACCAATATATTTGTAAAGACAAGTGTTTCAGGAGTTTCGATGGAGCCTCACACTTAAAGAAGGACAGGTTGTAATCGTTAATAAATTTGAATATTATCTAAAAAGCCTAAGAGAAATGATGTAATTGTATATAAACAGAGTAATAAGGAACACAGCTATTTTGAATTAAAGAGAGTAATTGGATTGCCGGGAGAAACTGTCAAAATTAAAAATGGAGTAGTCTATATAAATGATGAGGTAATGAAGGAGAAGATTAAAAACTGATATAATACAAAAATAGCGGTCTTGTTGAAGAAGGAGTGAAATTAGATGATAATGAGTATTTTTGTACTTGGAGATAACAGAAATGACAGTGAGGACAGTAGATTCGCCAGTGTAGGGAATGTGCTTAGAAACGAGATACTTGGCAAGGCAATTGCAATAGAAAAACCTTTTTCGCTGGTAGATAATTTGAATTTAGCTGAATAATTGGAGGAGTAGTATGCCTGATTTACATTGGTATCCCGGTCATATGACTAAGGCCGTACGCCAGATGAAGGAAGACATTGCTTTATAGATGTAGTTGTGAACTTGTGGATGCACGATACCGATAAGTTCAAGGAATCCTGATATAGACAGCCTTGCAGCCAACAAATCCAGAGTAATAGTGTTAAATAAGGCTGATTTGGCTGATGATAGGATTACGGAAGAATGGGTTAAATATTTTGAGAATGAAGGCTTTTATTGCTGTAAAGCTTAATTCAAAGAACGGTAGTGGAATTAAACAGGTAAAAAGATGCATAGCTAAGGCTGCGGAAACAAAGATGGCAAGAGATAGAGCCAGAGGAATACTTAATCGTCCCGTAAGAGCTAGTAGTTGGAGGCATTCCTAATGTGGGTAAGTCAACATTTATAAATTCATTTGCGGGAAGAGCTGTTACAAAGACCGGAAATAAGCTGGCGTTACTAAAGGTAAACAGTGGATTAGACTCAATAAACAGGTAGAACTTTTAGACACCCCGGCATACTTTTGCCTAAGTTTGAAGATAGAATGACTGCGGAACATTTAGCTTTTATAGGCTCAATAAAGGATGAGGTTATAGAAAAAGAGAGCTTTGCAATTAAATTTATAAAATGAGATTGAAAAAGATATGAAGGTATATTATCAAGGTATTATGGTTTTGAATTATCTGATAAAAAGATAATGAAGTAGAATTTTTCGGTTCAGATACTGGGAGCTATAGCTGATAAAAGGGCTATAATAAAAAGGTGGGAGCCTGATACAGATAAGGCTGCCACTCTAATTTTAGATGATTTTAAAAATGGCAGACTAGGCAGAGATTACTCTTGAAACTGCAGGAGGATGAGTCGATGGAAGAAGATAGCTTTTGAAGCGAAGTTTGAAGAAAAGAAAGATTTGATTGATGACAGTCTGATTTTTGCAGACATATACAATTACTATGAAACTGATGAATTATTTAAGCTGGACTTTGTAGTTTCATACGAAATAACCTTGACAGAGAAATGTAAAGGTTAAAACGGAAAACTGTGGTTATAAAAGCAGGTAGATGAAGAAAGCGGAGGAGGCTGTATGCCAAAATTGTAGCTATAATTCTGGCAGCAATGATAGTTGCCAAGATTATAAGTACTTATATTGTACAGGAAACAATCAGTCAGCGGTACAATCCATGATGCCTCACCCTGAAAAATGCTGATAAGATTTTTGATAGATAAAGTTATTTATAAGGCGGACGATTTTGAAACGCTATGATATCATTGCTTTTTGACTATAATCATTCTAATGTCTATGTAAAAAGAATAGTAGGGCTGCCAGGCGAAAAAGGTAATGATAATTGAAGGTGAAGTTTATGTAAATGGTAAGAAATTAAGAGATGATCCTCTGTTAAATGCTACAATGGAATATGCAGGTATAGCAGAAAACAGCATTCAACTGGGTGAAGATGAATATTTCGTGCTTGGGGATAATAGAAATAACAGCTATGATTCCAGATATGAGCAAGTTGGCACAGTAAATAAAAGCAGCATAATTGGAAGAGTTTGGTTAAGACTTTTTCCTATTTCAAAATCTTGGAGCAGTAAAGTAACGGAAAAATATTTCGGAGATAAGAGAAGAATATGCAAAATTGCAATACTTCTAATCTAGGGAATTTGTTGCTTTATTACGGAAACAGATAATAGAAGCGGTGTGAAGAAAATTGTAGAAATGGCTCAGAAAAAGCTTATAGACTATGACGAAGAAATCAGCTGTGAGTTCGATGGCAAAAATTTGAAAGACAAATCAGCGAAAATGGATATATATGTGGTGTAGATGAAGTAGAGAGGACCGCTTGCAGGACCGGTTGTGGCTGCGGCTGTACTTTTTCCAAAGGATTTGATTATACCATATGTTAATGATTCAAAAAGTTAAAAGAGTCAAAAAGAGAAGAATTGTTTAATCACATTTATGAGTGAGGCGATTAGTGTTGGGTTTGGAAGTAGATAATAGTACGAATTGATGAAATCAATATTCTACAATCTACTTTGAGCTTATGAAACAGGCGTATCAGATTTGAACATTAAACCGGATATTATTTTAGTGGATGGTAACATTCCAGGGCTCGATATAATGCAGCATGACAATAAGCGGTGATGCAAAATCGTCTCAATCGCTGCAGCCAGCATTGTTGCAAAAGTTGAAAGAGATCGCTATATGAAAGAAATGGATATTGAAATATCCAGATGGGATGATTTTGCATCAAATAAAGGATATGGTTCTACATTATACCGGAATAAAAAGAATTTGGAATTTCACCAATTCAGAAAAACTTTTATACGATGGATAAGGAGGAGCGGTGAATAAGAAAAAGAAGTAAAGACTGCTGTAGCCCTAAAATATGACACCGAAAGTGGAGAAGCGCCATATGTGATTGCGGCAGGAAAGGGTGCTTTAGCTGATAAGATTAGTTGAAGAATCTAAGAAAAATGATATTCCGCAGTATGAGGATGAAAAAGCTTGGCAGCTTCTTTATCAAAGCTTGAAATAGGAGAAAATATACCCCGAACTTTGATGAGGTAGTGGCACAGGTTCTGCTTTTTGTAGATAAAATGGATAGGCTTAAATCTGCTGTTGCTGAAAAAAAGAAGATAGGAAGTGATAGTATAAATAAGCGTTTACTGGGAAGTAAGTACGAAGAAAAGCGGCTTTTTTTATTTGATGTCCAAGGGTATAAGATTTTAGACTATTTAAGAAAAACTGGTGAGATTGATATAATTGCATTAAGCAGCGAGGACTATCTGGTTGCCATAGAGGTAAAATACAGGAGTTCTGACAGGTTTGAAGCCCATTCAGTGCAGTGACATACGCAAAACAGAAAAAGATATACCTTTACCTTGCTTTTTATATGAATGAACATAATATATCTCTTGAAACGGGATGTAGATTTGATGTAATAGGAATTTATGGGGGATGAAAGGCTGGTTCATATAACTAATGCATTTCTGAAGTGCGTTAACTTATTGTCAAATAATAAATAATAGATTATACTGTGTATTAGTTGGTGTTAGTGAAAAAGACTTGTTTGGGGGTGTTTATGAAAGGAATTATACTTGCAGGAGGCCCAGGTACCAGGCTTTTATCCACTTACCGAGGTTACGAGTAAGCAGCTTTACCGGTTTATGATCAAGCCAATGATATTTTCATCCTTTATCTACTCTTATGTTAGCAGGTATTAAGGATATTTTTAATAATTTCAACACCAAGAGATTTGCCTAATTTTTGAAAAACTTTTTGGGTGATGGATCCGAATATGGATTAAACTTTCATAAAATCCAAGAAAAACCTAACGATGTCTTGCAGAAGCTTTTATAATAGGCGAAGAATCTCATTGGAAAATGACAGTGTAGCGATGATTTTTGGGAGATAATATTTTTGGTGGCAACGGTCTGTCTTCCAATTTGAAGAAGGCTGTGGACTTACAAAAGATGGTGCTGCTGTGTTTGGATATTATGTAGATGATCCTGAAAGATTTGGGAAATTGTTGAATTTAATGAAAGGGTGAGGCTGTTTCCATAGAGGAAAAGCCTGAAAAACCTAAATCAAAACTACTGTGTGCAGGACTTTATTTTTATGATAACTCTGTGATAAGCTATGCTAAGTCTCTAAAGCCTTCTAAAAGGAGAACTTGAGATTACTGATCTCAATCGGAATATATCTTGAAGAAGGAAGGCTGAATGTTATTACACTCGGGCAGAGGATATGCCTGGTTTGATACAGGCACTGTAGATGCACCGTCAGATAGCTGCAGAATTTGTGAAGGTCATTGAAAAAGACAGGGGGTTATGATTTCGCAATTGAAGAAATAGCTTATAAAACGGTTGGATAACTAAAGGAAAATTGATAGAAAGTGCAGAAAAGTATGGCAAATCTTCATATGGAGCACATACTTAATGAAGGTAGCACTGGGTAAAGATTTTATATTGATAAGGAGAAGATAAATGGCAGAAAATGATAGAGACGATGGATGATTATTTGGATGAACTGGAACAGCTCATTTAAAAGGCTTAGAAATGGTGATATGGGTAAAAGGACCTGTCATTGGAATAGGAGAGACAGAGGTAAATAGTTGATCTTGGTTCTTATGCAGAAGGCACAGTGCCAATCGATGAGTTAAGCAATGATCCAAAATTTTCAATTAAACAGCAGATATAGCAGTAGGTGATGTTGTCAATGCTATGGTTATTTCCCGACAATGGTGCAGGCCAGGTGCTGCTTTCAACTAAAGCGCGCAGATAATATTCTCGCTTGGGATTTTTCTTACCGAAGCAAAAGAAAATGCACAGGTACTTTAATGAAAATTACAGAAGCTGTTAAGGGTGGAGTAGTAACTCATCTTAAGCGACATGGGCTTTCATACCGGCTTCCGGACTTGCGCTTGCCTATGTTGAAAATACAGAAGAGTTTGTTGGAAAGCACATAGTTAGAATAATAGAAGTTGATGAAGATGATAAGAAACTGATCCTTTCAGCTAAAAAGTGTTCTTAGAGAAGAAGAAGCTAAGATGACAGAAGAAAAATGTCTCAAGATTGCCATTGGTACTGTGGATGACCGGTAAGGTTGAACGTCTTGAGAATTATGGTGCCTTTGTCAGAGGCTTCCGATGGACTTTCAGGTCTTGTACATATTTCTGCAAATGTCTGATAAAACATCCTAAGGAAGTGCTGAGTGAAAATGACGCAGTAAAGGTTATGGTTATAGATATTAAAGATGGTAAACTAAGTCTTAGTATGACTAAGGCTTTTTAGAAAATGAAGCAGTAGATGATACGGATTCCATACCTGTAGAATATAGTACAGGTGATACTCCCACTACAAGTTTTGCAGATTTATTGAGAGGGTTAAAATTATAACAATTATAAATTCATAATCAGGTCTTTAGTTAAAATATTTATATAGAAGGAGAAAAGTATGAGTAAAGAAAAAGGTAGAAAGATATAAAAAGGAAAAAAGCAGGAAGAAAGCTTAGCCTTAAAAGGAAAAAGCGTCTGAAGTATCAGCAATGTTTGGGCTGTTTATAATAATGTAATTGTTGGAGCGAGGTGGGTGGTTAGTATACAGGAACAAAGGCTATGATAAAGGCTATACAGAAGGCTTCTACTCAGCAGGATAGATTCTATAGTGCTGCCACGCATCAAGCAGCGCGATTGCTTCCGGCACTTCTGTAACCACTGAAAAATACATCAGGCAGTGCTGCTAAAACAGGAAAATAGGATGTAATAAGTCCAAAATATTCAATAAAGGAGATTGGTATGAAGGAAAAACTTTATGATGGGTTCAAAAAGTATTATGGGAGCACTGAGGGGCAGAACTTTTCTTTTCGCCGGGAAGAGAGTAAATCTTATAGGAGAACATACAGACTACAATGGCGATTATGTTTTTCCCTGCGCACTTACATAATGGGAAACTTATGCCTTAGTAAAAAGCGTGATGATAATAAGATGAATTTTATTTCATTAAACTTTGAAAATGCACAGGTTACCTGCAGTAGAGCTGCGCGGGAACTGTCATATCAGAAGAAGAATGGCTGGGCAAATTATCTAATTGGTGTAGTTTGGGCCTTCCTTGGCAAGGATTATAAATAGAACAGGGGTTTGATCTCGCAATGATTGGCAATATACCTTTCGGGAGCAGGTCTTTCATCATCTGCTTCAACAGAGGTGCTTATGGGAACTGTTCTGAAAGTATATGTATAATATTGATGTAGATATGGTTGAAATAGCTAAAATAGGGCAGACTTTCTGGAAAAATCAGTTCAATGGTATGAACTGTGGTATTATGGATCAGTTTGCAGTAGCTATGGGCAGGAAAAGACAATGCTATTTTCCTTGACACTGCCGACCTTTCTATGAATATGCACCTATTAAACTAAAAAGACGCAAAAGTTATTATAACAAACAGCCATGTGAAGCATAGTCTTGTAGATTCAGCTTATAATGATAGAAGGAATGAGAGTACTGCTGCCCTAAAGGCTCTTCAGGCTAAACTCAGCATTAATGGATTGGGGGATTTAACTGAGGAGGAATTTGAGGCAAACAAAGAACTCATTCAGGATGAAATTCAGAGAAGAGAGCTAAAACATAGCTGCTTATGAAAAATCAGAGAACAATAAAGGCTGTAGAAGCTCTTAAGAATGATGATATCGAGACTTTTGGCAAACTGATGAATGCCTCTCATATATCACTTAGAGATGATTATGAAGTTTCCTGTACAGAGGTAGATAAACTCGTGGAAATTGCCTGGGCTATACCGGGGAGTGATTGGCTCAAGGACAACCGGAGGCGTTTTGGAGGCTGTACTGTAAGTATTGTTAAAAATGATGCATGTAAAATTTCAAGCGGAAGTCATTTCAAAGTATAAAGCAGCTACAGGAACAGATGCTGAAATATATGAGGCTGAGATAGGAAATGGAGCAGGCAGGGCAGAGTAATGCTTTTATCTTACTAGTTTTTACGGGGATTTATAAACAACAAAAATTTTTATAAAAACTTTAAGTATGTACTGATTTGATGATGAAGAGGCAGTAGAGTAAGAGGGCACGATGGATGATGACGCAAGGAATTATCTAATGAAAGAAATTCAAAATAAAGGAGAATTATTGTCTGTACTAATTTTCTTGATTCCGGAAACTATCATCATCTTAGCAGGCTTTATCTTGATTTGATTGAGGAGTCGTTTAATCTGGTTGTTTATGACAACCATACAGATATGCAGTTTTCTTTCGGCAATATCCTGTCCTGTGGTCTATGGATAGCGGATGCATAGGAGACTCATAAAAAGCTACAAATGTATTTATGATAGGTGTAGGAGACACTATAGATACCTGTGAGCTTAAAAATGATGAAAGGATTATTTTTGCGGATGCATTTACAGAAGCAAATTTAGATGATAGTCTGCCAATCTATATTTCTGTAGATAAAGATGTTATTTTCAGATAAAGAATTCGTCTCTGATTGGGATCAGGAGGAAAATTAGCAGCTGCACTTATAGAAGAATTAGAAAGTCTGACTAAATAAATCAAGGTCTTAGGTGTAGATATATGTGTGAAACCAAAAAGTAAATGACAGTATTAACATCAAATTAAGTAATAATATTAATAAAGAAATAACAAATATTTTGTAGATATTTTATGTTAAATATGATACAATTAGTTAGATACTCATTAATTAGACATTTTGTAATTAATACAATCTAATTATTTGTGTATAAATTGTAAGAGATTTTATAAGGAGAGCAGTAGAAATGAATTTTAGAAACAACAATCAATTTCACAGACTTTATAACTGGTGATAAAATTTAATATTTACCTTATCATTTTTATTTAGTAATGTATTCTTCATACAAAATAATAAATTTGAGACAGCTAAAAGCTCCAGTTAAAACTGAAATGTTAAAGCAGCTAAAAATCATCTAAAAAGCCAAAGCATAAAAACAGCCTATCTTACCTTTTGATGACGGTCCAAGTGTATACGAATGGTTCTAAAACCTCGATAAATACAAAATTAAGGCAACTTTCTTTGTAGTCGGCCCAAATACAGACAAGACAACTGTGAAGAGGCTTAAAAAGATATTAGGTCATAATATAGGAAACCATTCAATGACTCATAATTATAAGCAGGTATATGCAAATCTTGCTGCATTTAAGAAGGATGTGTATGCAATTAGAGATTTTGTAAAGAAAAAGTACCGGGAGATGCAAGGATATACAGATTCCCGAGGAAGCAGTAATGGTGTTTCAAAACCAATATGTATAAGATTATAAAATGGCTGGAACCAGCAGGAGTTTTAAATATTTTGACTGGAATTTCAGGCGGGATAGATGCAGCCTGGCCGGCACCTTCCGCAAATGCGATTTACAATGCTATTGCAATGTATTCAAAAAGAGCAAATTCAGATAAGATAGTACTTTTTGTGATGATTCTAAAGATAAGGTAAATACTGTAAAGTTGCTTTGCCAAGAATATTGAAAGATTAGATGGCTATAAGTTTGAAAAATTGATATTAATACTAAACCTGTCCATCATAATGTAAATAAAAATATAAAAGATAAAATAATTGGAGGTATGTTATGAACTTTAAGGATTTAAAGGAAGACCTTGGCAGCACTATGGTTGATTTTGAGGTGAGTGAGAATCAGATGGTTGACACCTTGGTGACACAGATAGTCTTAACTTTGATGATTATGATCTTTCTGATGAAGATGCAAGCGGTGTAGATGAAGGTATGCTTGAAAAATGGAAGGTGATAGTGAGATGGTTTTGAAAACAGATGAAATTGGTGCGTGAAGAGCCTGAATAGAAGAACCCCGACTTCGGTATGAGTGAGGAGCTTCCTGTTGAAGATGAATATATGAATACAGTTCCTGCTACAGAAAAATAATTTATATTCAGGAGATATAGGTGCAGATACCGTTACTGTTGAAACTCATTCAGATTCATGGCACAGAGTATCTGCTGAATCTACAGTTATTGCTAAGGGAACCGTTATGAATGGAAGCACTAGTTTCAGATGGTTCATTGGATGTACTCGGTACAGTTAATGGAGATATCAGCCGTTTGAAGCAAGCTTTCAATATCTGGGGCAGTAAAGGGTAAACTTTCTCTGTCAGAAGTTTATGCTACAAATAAACTTGATGGCGGAATTACAAGCAGCGTTGTGTAAAACTTGCAGCAGGTACTGTTGTGATAGGTGATATCATTGCTTCTTCTTGCGTGAGTTGCAGGTGCTGTAAAGGGTAAACATAGATGCGAATGGTCCTGTTGTAGTTGATCCCTACAGCTGTAATCATGCGTACATATAGCTCTAAGGGAATCCAGATTAATAGTGGTGCAGTTATTGATGGTTTCTGTGCACTTCCATAGTGCTATCTGTTGATATTGATTCTTTCTTTGGAGATGAGGATTGCTCTAATGGGAAATTATAAAAGAGTACTGCTAAAGTTATCAGGTGAAGCTCTTGCAGGTGATAAGAAGACAGGTTTTGATGAAGATACTTGTATTAAAGTAGCAAAAACAGGTAAAAGAACTTCGTAGATAATGGAATACAGGTGGTATTGTTATTGGCGGAGGTAACTTTTGAGAGGCCGCACCAGTAATACAATAGACAGAACAAAGGCTGACCAGATTGGAATGCTTTGCCACTGTAATGAATTGTATTTATGTATCTGATATTTTCAGGTATGCAGCAGATGAAGACAGCTATACTTTCACTCCTTTTTGAGGTGGAAATATGACAAAACTTTTTCAAAAAGACAGAGTTGTTGAAATATTTTGCAAAAATATGGTTGTCTTTTTGCAGGCGGCACAGGCCACCCATACTTTTCCACTGGATACAGGAGCTGTACTTTAGAGCTGTAGAAATAGAGGCAGATGTTATTTTACTTACAAAAGCTATTGATGGAGTTTATGACAGTGATCCAAAAGTCAAAATCCATCAGCTAAGAAATACAGCGAGATTAGTATCGAAGAGGTACTTGATAAAAATTGGCAGTCATAGATTTAGTGGCAACAATTATGTGCTATGAAAATAAAAATGCCTATGCAGGTGGGCTGAATGAAGAAAATAGCATTATAGATGCTGCAAAATGGTATAAACAACGGTACTAAGGTTACTGTATAACCACATAACTTTTGAAAATAATTGTATGAGGAGAGAGTTATAGTGTCAGAAGCTACAAAACTTTATGAAGATAAAATGAATAAAACTCTTAATAATCTAAATGAGGAATTTATAACTATAAGAGCAGTGCCGTGCTAATCCACATATCTTGGATAAAATAAAGGTGGATTATTATGGACAGCCATCCTCCACTTCCAGTCTGTAGCAACATATTTCTGTTCCGGGAGGCTAGAATAATACAGATTCAGTCTTTGGGAAACAAGCCTTTCATTAAGGCTATTGAAAAAGAAATAAACTATGGCAAACTTAGGGGTGTGGTTCTAATAATGACGGTAAGTCAATTAGGCTTGTTTTTCCTGAACTTACAGAAGAGAGGCGTAAAGAACTTTCTAAGGATATTAAGAAAAAGGCTGAAAATGCCAAATTGCTATTAGAAATATAAGAAGAGATGCTGTTGATCACTTTAAGAAACAGGAAAAAGGCTAATGAGATTACAGAAGATGATCTTAAGGGTCTTGAAGAAGAGATTCAGAAAATAACGGATAAATTCCTCTGATGAAGTTGAAAAGATGACTGAGAGCAAGACAAAGGAATTGATGACTGGTATAATAGATTTTGGGGTTCGGTTAAGCCGCACCCTCTTTTGGGATGAGATATGAGTGATAATGAGAAAATTCCAAACCATGTGGCTATTATTTTTGGATGGAAATGGAAGATGGGCAAAAACGGGGATTACTTAGAAATTTTGGACATCTTAAAGGATGTGATAATGTAGAACCTGTCTGTAAGCGGCTTTTGACCTCGGAATAAAATATGTAACAATGTATGCGTTTTCAACTGAAAATTGGAAACGCCCAAAGGTTGAAGTTGATGAATTGATGAAACTTTTTAGCTAAGTATATGAAGGATGCAATGAAAACTCTCTGTTAAAAATAATATGAGAGTTAGAATCATAGGTGATAAGTCAGGACTTTCAGATGAGCTAAATACTCTATAGCAAAACTTGAGGATGTTTCAAAGGATTTTACAGGCTTACACTACAGATTGCTGTTAATTATGGTGGTAGAGATGATATTAGAAGAGCCTTTTAAGAATATCATTATATATGCCGAAAAGAGAACAAATCCTATACTGAATTAATAGACGGATTAAGTGAGGAACTTATTAGTAAAAACTTAGATACGGGAGGCATTCCCTGATCCTGGACTTGATGATTAGAACAAGTGGAGAGCAGAGACTTTCAATTATCTGATTTGGCAGCTTGCATATGCTGAATATTTCTTTACCGATACGCTTTGGCCTGATTTTTAGTAAAAAGATTTGGAAGAAGCCATTGAAACTCTACAGTGGTAGAGACAGAAGATTTGGCGGTCTTAAGAAAGGATGAGAAATGTTTCTAACTAGACTTATAAGTGGAATTTCTACTTTTAGTATTTACATTTATTACAATGTCACTTTTGGGGGCGAGTTATTGCTTGTTGCCTTGTTTTTATATCTTTAATTGGACTTTATGAATTATATAAGGTGATGAAGTTTGAGGATACGCCTCTTGCCTGTGTAGGTTATTCTGCTTTTGTCTGGTACATAAATATAGACACAAGACCAAATGCAATTATTGATTTGAAAGTGCCTGAACTTATGATATTTGCAACAGCAGTGGTAGCAGTGCTTCTTGTTTTTGCTCATATATTATCCTAAATATTCTGCAAATCAGCTGTTTAGTACAATTTTTGGTATTTTTATATACCTGTAATGATTTCACTTTATTTTAAGACGAGAGAAACAATTGCTTTCGGACAGTGGCTGGCTCGGATGGTATATGTCAGCTCTTGGGGGATCAGATACCGTGCTATGCAGCATGCAGGGAAGGCCTTTTGGCAAACATAAACTGCTCCCGTATTAAGTCCTAAAAATCTATATAGAAGGCTCTATTGAGGTATCCTCGATCTGCTTTAATTGGTGTGAAATATTTGGGCTTATTATGAGCAGATATACGGGTAAATCGGAAAAATCTCGTAGTAACTTTTTGCTATAATTGAGGCTTGGTTCTGTCATTTCACAGATTGGAGACTTAGCAGCATCAGGAATAAAGAGAAACTATGATATTAAAGATTATGGACATCTAATACCGGACATGACGGTATACTCGACAGGTATAGACAGCATTATTATAACGACCTATTGTTTACTTTCTTTTATTTGGTAGGAAGGATATAATGAAAAATAGCTATTTTTAGGTTCCACCGGCCCATAGGAACCCAGACACTTGATATTGTAAGGCTTAACAAAGATTTAAAAAGTAACAGTTCTTACTGCTAATAAAAATATTAATCTAATATTCACAAATTTTTAGAATTTTGCCCTGAATTTGTCTCGTATTTTTTGATATAATCGGAAGCAGAGCTGCTTAAAGAAAGACTTGAAACAGCATATAGAGAGGGGCAGATTGAAAAAATTCCTGAAATTACTACAGGAGTAGAAGGTCTTATAGAAGCTGCAGCTTATGAAAATTCAGATATGGTTGTGACTGCTGTTGTTGGACGATAGAGAATTAGGCTCACGATAGCTGCTATAAATAGAAGGAAAAAGATATAGCCCTTGCCAACAAAAGAAACACTCGTTTGTGCAGGACACATAATAATGAAGCTTGCTGGGGAAAAAGGAGTTAATATCTATCCTGTTGACAGCGAGCATAGTGCAATATTCCAGTGTTTACAGGGGAGGGCAGATAATAGAATAAGAAGGCTTCTTCTTACTGCTTCAGGCGGTCCGTTTTTAGATACCCCATAGAAGAATTACAGGATGTTACTCCTGAGAGAGCCCTTAAACATCCTAATTGGTCTATGGGAGCAAAGGTTACCATAGATTCTTCAACAATGGTAAATAAAGGCCTTGAAGTTTGTGAGGCAAGATGGCTTTTTGATACGGAGCCGGATAAGATAGAAGTGGTTATTCAGCCACAGAGTATAGTGCATTCTCGCTGTCGAATTTGAGGATGGAAGCGTACTGCACAGATGGGGAGTCCCGGATATGAAACTTCCATATCTTATGCCCCCACTCATCCGGAAAGAAGGTTTGTATCGGACAATTATCTTGACTTATTCAGTCTTTCAAAACTTGACTTTATCAAACCTGATTTGAATAAGTTTAAGGGTTTAAGGCTTGCCTTTATTGCAATTACTGAAGGTGGAAGCCTGCCCACAGTATTAATGCGGCAAATGAGGCGGCTGTTGCATTGTTTATTCAGATCGGATATTTGGATATCGTTAATATTATAGAAGAAAACTAAACAGCCACACATTAAGATTGATTATCCTGATGTAGATGACATTGAAAGGATAGCTAAAAGGAAATCATTTACGGTGTTTAGACTTGTAAACTCAGATTATTCGCACCATACATTACAGGATTTTTATCTCATATGTGCAGCAGGATGAATTTCATAAGATGTTTTGAATAATTTGAAACAAAAAGGCGGGTGGAAAAATTTTGAATATGGGCTATTGTTATATTTTCGTTAGTTGTAATCATACACGAGTTCGTTCATTACTTTTTGCCAGAAAAGGCGGGATTACAGGTTAATCGAGCTCTCTCTTGGCATGGGACCAAGACTCTTTTCTTTGATGCAGCCGGTACCAAATGGTCGGTGAAACTGCTTCCAACTGGCGGCGCCCTGTACGGATGGAAGGAGAAGATGAGGCAAGCGATGATGAAGGTGCCTTTGCTACAGTCAGTCTGGGTAGAATTTGGACTGTATTTGGCGGACCTTTATTTAACTCTCATTTTTAGCCTTTGTACTTTCTCTTGTAATTGGTGCTGTAGGTGTAGATAAGAGCAGTATTGATGAGTGTTACAAGCGGTTATCCTGCCCAACAGGCAGGTCTTCGTGCGGGAGATGTAATAACTAAAATTAATGGTTCACATATCAACCTGGAAGAGAAGTCTCAAGTCTATTTCGTATTTCATCCATTGTCAGATAAGGATGTAACAGTAGAGGTAAAGAGGTAGTGAGCTTAAGCTGATGTAAAACCACAGGAAAAGAGAGATTTTATCTGGTTTCACTTATTCAGCAGGAGATGGGTGAGGCAAGGATTGATACAGTTACTGATGACGGTTTGTACAAAGAAGGTGCTAAATCAGGTGATGTAATAACTGCTGTAAATGGAACTGAAATTAAATCAGAGATGAACAGCAACTACTTTAATGCATCACCTTTAGATGGAAAAGAGTTAACACTACCCTAGCATACAGGTAATACCGAGGAGATACAGTTACACCTAAAAAGTGCAGGTTCTTCTTATACTAGTTTGGTAAAGCAACACAGCCAGAGAAAAAAGTAGGAATAGCTAGGAACTGTATTATTCGTGTAAATGAAACTAAATATGGTTGCTAACAGTAGAAACCCTAAGATGATTGTAACCGGAAGGGTTAAACAAAAGAGATTGCAGGTCCTGTAGGGTATTGTAAATATGATAGGTAATTCCTATGAACAAAAGTAAAAGTGAGGCATCTATGGTTGTCACTTTTCAAGATAGCAAGTATAAGCATACTTATTTCGGCCAACCTGGTGTTAAGGAATTTACTCGCCTATTCCTGCCCCTGGATGGGATGCGTCTTGTATTCCTCATTATAGAAGCTGTTAGAGGAAAGCCTGTTGATCCGGATAAAGAGGGCAGGGTACACTTTGTAGGTTTTGTACTTTTAATGTTGTTAATGGTTGTAGTATTGTTCAATGATATTTTAAGAATTATAGGATAAATTATGGAAAATAATATTAAGAACTACAAGAGAAAGATTGGAGACAGGGTTATCGGTGGCGGTAATCCTGTTTTAATACAGTCAATGACAAATACAAAGACTGAAGATGAAGCTGCTACAGTGGCACAGATTAAAGAACTTGAAAAGGCAGGAGTGACATTATAAGATGTGCAGTCTCCCACTATGGATGCAGTCTTGCATTTAAGGAAATTAAAAAGGAAATTAATATACCCTTTGGTAGCTGATATTCACTTTGATTACAGGCTTGCAATAGCAGGCAATGGAGAATGGAGCAGATAAAATTAGGATAAATCCGGGAAATATTGGCTCTGAGGAAAAAGCTAAGCTGTAATAGATGTGGCGAAAAAGTATCAAGTTCCTATAAGAGTTGGTGTAAACAGTGGTTCTAGCTTGAAAAGAAATCCTTGAAAAATATGGAAAGGTAACATGATAGCTCTAGTCGAAAGTGCATTGAATAATGCAAAACCACTGAGGACATGGACTATCGCACAATCTGGTACAAGTATCAAATCTTCAAATGTAATGGAATGCATCGAGGCTCTACGAACCGATTGCTGCAAGGACTGGATATTCCTTTACGATCTAGGCATAACTGAGTCCGGGCTCACTTATCTCGGCAATATCAAATCAAGTGTAGGACTGGGAGTTATATTATATCAGGGCACAGGGACATACCATAAGGCATCTCTACGAGGAATCCTGTTGAAGAGATTAAAGTCAGCAAAGATGATACTTAAGGCACTTGGACTTAGAAAAGGCGGTGTTGAAATAGTTTTCCTGTCCAACCTGTGGACTGTACGGATATTGACCTTATAGGTCTTGAAGAAAAGGTAAACAAAACTGCTTGAGGACTATATGGAACTTGATATAAAGGTTGCTGTTATGGGCTGTGTGGTAAATGGACCAGGTGAAGCAAGAGAGGCAGACTTAGGTATTTGCGGTGGTAAAATGCAGGTCTTATAATTAAAAAGGGAGAAGTAATTAAGAGGCTTCCTGAATCAGAGCTTTTAGCAGGACTTAAGGGAAGAACTTGATATCATAAAAAGCTAAGAAGGGAAAGCAATGGATTTTTGCATCGAAGCTTTCAGTAATTTAGTGATAAATGAAGAGCTGGAAAGAGCCTTCAATGATATTTCGGTTGAAAAGGCAATCGTATCCAAGAGAAGTGGAAAAATAACCATAATTGTATCAGGGATTACTCCGGTAAGAAGAGGACATATTGTTTCTAGCAAGATGTGCTAATGAAACAGATTTTTACTTCCAGAGAACAGACGGTATTTATTGAAGAAAGATATGATTTATCGGATTTTTCCATCAGGAATATTTTCGAAAAATAAGTCTGCCATACTTGAAGAGCTGGCAGAACAGGGACGGATTTTACTATAATATCTTAAATAACAGTAAGATTGATTTTGATGAAACGAGTATTTATATAGAGAGTGAAGATAATTTCATTATTAGAGAAAAACTTGTCAAGATATCTGATTGGATGAAAACTGTTTTTCACCAAGAGATTTAATAAAGAAGTCAGCATCAAGCTGAGTTTTTAGTAAATCACAAAAATCAGATAAAAATGATAAAGATATTTACACTATTGATGAGATCCTTAAGAGCAGGCCTAAATCTGAACAGACAGCTGTTGTTAAGGTAGAAAGTAAATCTGAAACAAAAGAATTATAGCAGAAAGAATTATAAATCTGATGGATTTTATAAGAAAAACCTCAATCCAATGATCCTGCAAATGATTTATGGTAGAAATTTTGAAGAGCATATAAAAAGCTAAATGATGTAACGGAGCTGCAAAAAGATTTAATAGTTAGAGGAAAAATAGTAAGTTTAGATGAGAAAAGAGACAAAGACAGGTAAAAATAATTTTATCCTTTATAATTACTGATTTTACAGATAGCATTACCTGTAAAATCTGGGCTGATTCTGAAAATAAGGAGGAGTTAAAAGAAAAACTTGCACCCGGAAAATTCATAAAAATAAATGCAGATGCTCAGGATGATACTTATGCCGGTGAACTTACATTAGTATTTGCAAATGGAATCAAAGAAATTCGAGACTTCACAGTTAAACGAATGGATAATAGCGATAAAAAGGTAGAACTTCATCTTCATACCAATATGAGTGAAATGGATGGGTGATAAAGCCTGATAAACTGCTAAAAACCTTATCTGAGTGGGGGCATAAGGCCATTGCTGTTACCGATCATGGTGTGGTTCAGGGATTTACTAATATGCTCCATGCTAAGGAGAAGCTTAAAATGAATGATTTTAAGCTTATATATGGTGTGGAAGGCTATGTTGTAGACGATGTCTCACCCTAGTGCGGATGGATAAGGACAAAAACTTACAGATTCTGCTGTAATTTTTGGATATAGAGACTACCGGTTTTGGACCCAAAACTGTAGAATTACAGAAATTGGTGCAGTTAAAGTCGAGAATGGTAGGGTTGTAGACGAGTTTTCTTACTTTGTAAATCCAAAACAAAGCATTCCGGAGGAAATAACCAAACTACAAGCATTGCTCAGGAGATGGTTATAAATGAACTCGAAATAGATATAATCCTTCCGGCTGTAGAATTTTGTAAGGGCTGTTTTTAGTGCACAATGCATCATTTGATACAAGTTTTTATATTTGAAAAATATGAAGAGGCTTCGGACTAAAGGGGCGAATTTACTATAGTTGATACAGTAACAATGTCCCAGAGTTCTTCTTGCAGGCCCAAAAATTATAAGCTTGATACAGTTGCAGGAAGCTTGGAATAGTGCTTGAGCATCATCATAGGGCTGTAGATGATGCAGGCTGTACTGCAAAAATCTATATTAAGCTCTGTGAGTTGGCAACTAAAAAATATGGGAACTACAACCTTTCTAATTTTAGTAAGAGTAATGGCTTTGATGCAGATACGATAAGAAAAATGGGAACTTACCATATAATTATCCTGGCTAAAATGACATAGGCCGGATTAATCTTATATAAATTAGCATCATTATCGCATTTAGAGTATTTATCAGAGAAGGCCAAGAATTCCAAAGAGCCTGCTAATGGCACATAGAGAGGGACTTATTATAGGTTCTGCCTGTGAGGCAGGTGAACTCTATCAGGCAATTCTACGCAGACATGGAGATGATGAAATAGAGGCACTTGCGAATTTCTATGATTATTTTGAAATTCAGCCGCTTGCTAACAATGGCTTTATGATTGAAGGTGATAAGATTCCTGATGTAACAGATGAAGATGATTTCAAAAGAAATAAACCGCAGAATTGTTGAACTTGGTGAAAAATTTAACAAAACCTGTAGCAGCCACCTGTGATGTACATTTTATTAACCCTGAGGACGAGATATAGAGAAAACATCTCCTTTGGTCAAAGGGAATGAAGGATGCCGACAGACCTTTACCGCTCTACCTTAGAACTCACAAAGGAAATGCTTGAAGAGTCTCTCTTATCTTGGTAAGGATAAGGCAGAAGAGGTTGTTATTACAAATACAAATCTAATAGCGGATATGATTGAACAAATATCACCTGTCCGTCCGGATAAATGTGCCCCTGTAATTGAGAATTCTGATGAAGAACTAAGAAGAATCTGCTAAGATAGGGCAATGATGAAATATATGGAGATGAACTTCCACAAAGGTAGAATAGCAAGGCTTGAACACGAGCTTACTTCAATTATTTCAAAATGGTTTTGCAAAGTCATGTATATAATTGCTACAGAAACTTGTGTGGAAGTCAAATGAGGATGGATATCTCGGGTTCAAGAGGTTCAGTAGGTTCTTCCTTCGTCTGCATTTTTATCAGGAATTACTCAGTTAACTCTTTCAGCACATTATTACTGCAAGCATTGTCACTATGTTGACTTTGATTCTGATGGAAGTAAGAAGTTACTCTGGAAGAAGCGGCTGTGATATGCCCTGACAAACCTTGCCCAGTATGTGGCAAACCTCTTGTAAAAGATGGTCAGGACATACCTTTTGAGACTTTCCTGGGCTTTAACGGAGATAAAGAACCCGATATAGACCTTAATCGGGAGAATATCAGCCAAAGGCTCATGACATACTACTGAGGTTATATTTGGAGAAGGGCAGACCTTTAGAGCAGGAACTGTTGGAACTGTTGCAGACAAAACAGCCTATGGCTATGTGCTTAAGTATAACGAAGAACATGATAATTTGCTATGCGTAACCAGCCAATAGAAAAGGGTTTCAGCAGGCTGTATTGATGTGAGGAGAACTACAGGCCAGCATCCGGGAGGTAGAAGTACTGCCTTTTAGGTGAAAATATCATCTACATTTACTCACCTGTACAGCATCCTGCAAATAAAATGGATACACCTATTATAACTACTCACTTTGATTATCATTCGATTGACCACAATCTGTTAAAATTAGACATACTTGGCCACGATGATCCTACAATGATAAGAATGCTTGAAGACAACAGGAATAAATGCACAGGAAATAAGGCTTGATGATGAAAGTCCTAAACCTTTATTTAATGGATTGACTGCCTTAGAAGTTGAGACAAAGACTTAGGACGGTTATGATTTGGGCAGTCTTGAACACTATGAGTTTAGTACTGATTTTGTAATGCGATGCTTAGGGAAACCAAACCACAGACATTTTCTGATTTGGTAGAATCTTGTGACTTTTCTATGGAACTGATGTATGGACTGGTAATGCTCCAGACTCTTTATTTCGAAGGAAAATGTGAGTTAAAGACTGCAATCTGTACAGAGATGAGATATAATGATTTATCTTTATAGATATGGGGCTTGACCCCGGATCAGACAAAATTATGGAAAGTGGCGTAAAGGCAAGGACTCTCCTCTGATTGGGGAGAAAGAAATGACTGGCCACAATGTTCCTGATTGGTATATCTGGTCTTGTATTAATATATGTTCCTGCCTCATGCGGCAGCCCTGCGTAATGATGATCCCTAGAATCTGCTTATTTTTAAGGTATATTATCCTCTTGCATATTATTCATCATATTTTAGTATATGGGCTAAAAGCTTTTGGATTATGGTTTGTTTTGTTTTGGTAAAGAAAAAGTACTGAATGTTATCAGGCAAATGACTGATAAGTATATGAGAAAAGAAAACGATGAAGATACTTTTAAGCGATGTTTACATTGTACTCGAAATGTATGCCCAGGGGGCTTTGAATTTATGCCAATGACATATATAAAAGCAGAAAGCCACAAAGCACTTTTCAAATAATTGACGGCAAGATAATGCCTGCCCTGGTTACTATTGATGGTCTTGGAGATAAGGCTGCTTATGGCTCTTTTTGAGGCTGCTAGGTAAATTTCTTTCAAAGGATGATCTAAGCAGCGTGCAAAAGGGACTACCCAGACTGCGATTGATAAGATGACTGAGCTGGTCTTTATAAATGAACTTCCAAACCTGCCAGATTTCTCTTTGATATGATGCATTGATAGACTTTAATGCATTGGTAGATTATGCCTTAGTCCTGATATAAAACTTACCATTTGGCTGAAAAATAATTGACTTTTATTATTATAAAACTCAATAATATACAACGAAATAGGACAAATGTCCTTAATATTAGGATTAAAAGTTATAAAAATCGAAAACATAATGAAAAGATATATATACAAACTCACAAAGAGACAGAGAACTTGCTTGGAGGAATTTATGATTGATTATGCAGAAAGGTTCAGGAAAAGCAGCATCATACAGGTAGGGAAAGGGAGATGTGAGGAATATGTTATTCTTCCGGGAGATCCCCAAAGATGTGTAAAAATAGCTGCTCATTTTGACCATCCTATTCTTGTGGCCGACAGTAGAGAGTATGTAACATATACAGGTACACTGGACGGAGTAAGCGGGTGAGTGTGACTTCAACCGGCATAGGCGGTCCTTCGGCAGCCATCAGCTAGACGAACTTTCAAAATGTGGTGAGATACCTTTATCAGAGTTGGAACCTGTGGAGGTATGCAGGATGAAGTTATGGGAGGAGATGTGGTTATAGTAAGCGGAGCTATTCGCATGGAGGGTACCAGTCGAATCTGCTCCTATTGAATATCCTGCTGTTTCAATGAAGTTATGAATTTCGTACATCCAGCAAAAGAACACAACGAAAAATACCATGTTGGTGTAGTCCAATGTATGATTCTTTTTGGCCAGCACGAACCTGAGATGTATGCCTGTAAGTTATGAACTTCAAAAATAAATGCGGCTTAGCTTAGGATGGGATGTCTGGCTTGAAATGAATCAGCTGCGCTTTTTATTTTGCAGGGAGTTTTCCTGTAGAGTGAGGTTGGCTCCTGTTTCTTAGTAGTTGTACAAAACCAAGAAAGAGCAAAGAAAAATCTTCCCAATGAGCAGGCATGATGATACTGAAGCTGCCATAGCCACAGCAATAGGTGCAATTAGACTGTTAATTAAAGAGACGATAGTGAAAAATTAAATAATTTGTTTGAATATAAATAGTGGTTACTGCTGCCAAAAAGAGGCAGTATAACATAAAGAAATTTTTATAAAAGGAGTAAAAGAAAATGAGACTTTTATCAATGGCTCTGTCAGCAGTTATGGTGCTCATTAGCAGCTGCGGTGGACAGGCTAAGGAGGCTAAGACCAGCACTACTGAAAAACGCATCTAAGACCAGCACTGCAAGTTCAGTAAGTAAAAGCAAGTTCAGCCTTTATGGTCGATGCATCCAAGACATCTGATGACAACTAAAGCAAGTTCTGACTTAAAAGGTTGGACTTATTACTGATGTTGGAGGCATACACGATCATTCATTTAATGAAAACATCTTGAAAAGGTCTTGAGAAGGCCAAAACAGATTTTGGTGTAGAAATCCAACTATCTGAGTCACGATGCAGACTACACAAGTAATATTGAAACGATGTAGATGAAGAATATGATCTTATCATATGCGTAGGATTTAAGCTTGCTCGAAGCTACAAAAAGAGCAGCTGAAGCTCATCCTGAGACAAAGTTTGCCTATCATTGACGATGCAAGCAATGCTACTCTTCAAATGTTACCTGTCTTACATTTAAGCAGGAACAGGCTTCTACCCAGGGTTATGTTGCAGGTCTTATGACAAAGACTAACAATGTAGGGTTTTATACTTGGAATGGCAAGTGATATGACGAATAAATTTGGTTATGGCTATCTTGCAGGTGTATATGCGGCTAATCCTAAAGCAACAGTTCAGCAGATAAATGCAAATAACTTTCGCAGATCCTGCTATCGGTAAAACAAGTGCTACAAACTATGATTACAAAAAGGTGCTGATATTATCCTCCATGCAGCCGGTGGTACTGGTGTTGGTGTTATTCAGGCTTGTCAGGAAGCAAAGAAATATGCTATTGGTGTTGATACAGATCAGAGTTCTTAGCTCCTGATACAATATACATCTGCTATGAAGAGTGTTGATAACGCAGTTTATGACTCTGTAAAACAGCTTGTAGAAGGAACTCTTAAGGGCGGAGGATCTGTATATGCCACCTTGCAAACACGGTGTAGATATAGACCTACAACAAATCTTCTTTTCAGAAGATGTACTTAAGGTAGAAGAAGTTATACAAAATTTTCAGGGTGAAGTTGTAGTTCGGAACAAAGGATGAATTTGAAAAAGAATTTAAGGATAAATACGAATTCAGACCTCAAACCTAATAGACAGACTATTTTATTTCTGCACACTATCTTATATTCTGCTTCGATAGTTGCAGAAATGTTTTAATCGTATTTTGTGAAAATAATATATTGTTACCAATGCATTATTTTTCGAGAATATGATCTGACAATCTATTAAACTGAGTGGGAGGTAAAACTGTAGGGCATCAAAAAGTCATATGGATGAAAAAGTTATGGCAGTTAAAATGGAAAACATAGTTAAGAAATTTGGTAGGTTTTACCGCCACAATGGCATAAATTTGTGACTGTTCATAAGGGAGTATTCAATTCTTGGCGAAAACGGAGCCGGTAAGAGCACTCTATGAATGTACCGTGATACACCCAGCAAGGACAAATTTACATAAAGGGAAAACCCTGTGAAATTGCCATCCAAAGACATGCTATAGAACTTGGTATAGGTATGGTACATCAGCATTTTCATGCTTTATTCAGCCATTCACGGTAACTGAGAATATAGTGCTTGAATAGAACCTGTAAAAGGGTGTGAAGATAGACTATAAACTTGCCAAGAAGAAGGTAGCTCTGAGATTTCAGGAAAAATATGGTAAGAAGGTAGATCCGGATGCTACAAAATAGAGGATATTTCTGTAGGAATGCAGCAAAGAGTGGAGATACTTAGCTATTTTACAGAGGTGCAGACATCCTTATACTTGACGAGCCTACAGCTTCACATACCTCAGGAAATAGACGAACTTATGGTAATTATAAAAATCTTACTAAAGATGGTAAGAGTATAATTATAATTACATACAAACTTAAAGAAAATAAAGGCCTGTTCAGATAATTGTACCATTATCCGCCAGGGGAAAATACATAAACACAGTTAAGGTTGACGAAGTTGATGAGGCTGAATTAGCATCCTGATGGTAGGCCGATGTAAACTTTAAGGTAGAGAAGAAGGAACAAAACACCTGGAGATGTGAGTCCTTTCAGTGAAGGATCTGAAGCAAGAGATTATAGAAATGTAGAAATACTTAAGGGGTTTTGATATTTCTGTAAGAGCCGAGATAGTAGGCCTTGCAGGAGCAGACGAGTAATGGACAAACAGAACTTGTTGAGATTCCTCAGTGGTCTTAGAAAGGCTGATTCCGGTGAGATAACTATGAATGGAAAAGGATATTTTCAACAAGACACCTCAGTGAAATATTTAAGGATGGTTATTCCAGTATACCCGCTGATAGACAAAAAGATGGACTTGTACTTGAATTTTCTATTGAAGACAACTCATCTGCTAGCATTATAATGAAGTTCCTTATTCAAATGGTTTTATACTAAATCGATAAGATGAAGAGCATGCGACTGAAAATGATGGACAGGTTCGATATAAAGACCAAGAGGGCTGAAGTTAATCCAGCTGGAAGCCTCTCCGGTGGAAACCAGCAGAAAGTAATAATAGCTAGGGAAGTTACGAACAATAAGGACTTACTATAGCTGTAAACCCTACCAGAGGTCTTGATGTTGGAGCCATTGAGTTTGTGCATAAAGTACATCGTTAAACAGAGGAACAAAGGGCAGCTGTTTTACTTGTTTCGTTTTGAACTGGATGAAATTATGAATCTTTCAGACAGAATAGTAGTTATAAGTAGTGGTAAGGTTGCAGAAGTTTGCTGGGGAAGTGAAGCAAGGGAAGGTGAACTTGACGATGATGGCAGGGGCAGGTAAAGGTGAATAATAGCATTTTGCAAGGTAATGTCTTGTACACTATTGTTGCAATTATAATGAAGCTTTGCCATTGGTGCAGCTCCTCTTTGTTAGTGCAGGAATAAGTCCGGCAGTGGCTTATGGAAAACTTATATCCAGTGTATTTAGCAAACCTAAGTATCTTGTCTATACTTTGGTATGCAGCACCAATTATACTTTACAGGCCTTTCAGTTGCATTTTCTTCAGAACAGTGTTTTTAACATAGGGGCTGAGGGACAGTTTGTAGTTGAGCATAGCAGCAACCCTGGTAGTGTTCTCGTGAAACTTCCCTGCAGTTATTCATGATTCCACTCTGTATAATAGCTGCTATGGCTGCAGGTGCATTTTCGGTCGTTTATCTGTGGACTTATGAAGGTTAAAAGGGATCTCATGAGGGTTTTACATTTATCATGTTTAACTGATTGCTTTTTACTTATCAAACTTTGTAGTCAACCCAAAATCAATAAAGGTTGAGGTGGAGTAGCTCTCAAAAACCTTGAAGACAATGCAAGGCTTCTATTTCCTGCTGATTGGATTGCAAAAGATTAAATGTCCTGATGCTAACTGGGTATAGTAATAGCGGTGGTTTCTGCAATTGCAATATGGATGATCATAAAAACCACTTACTTTGGTTGAGTAGATTAAAAAGCAGTAGGGCTTCCAAGCATTCCGCAGAATATGCGGAATCGATGAAAATAAGTCTATACTTACAGTCCTCTGTATGTCCGGTGCTCTTGCAGGGCTTGGCGGCGCTGTTCAGATTATGGGACAGAGTGGAGAGCTTGCACAATTTGCAGGCCAGGGAAGGCTATGGTTTTGAGGGAGCATTTCTGTTGCTCTCATTGGAAGTTCAAAGCCAATAGGATGTATATTTGCCGGTTTATTCTATGGAGCTATGAAATTTGGTGGTTCAAAAATTAAATATCGTCCGGGTTCCATCTCAGATTATAAGCATAATTATGGGTTGTGTAATATTCTTTTCATAGCAATATCGCATCATATTTAAATATTTATTACTTAAGATTACAAATAAGAAGGAGGCGTAATAATGGATATACTAATTCAAAATCTTGGACTTTTGATTAATGCAGTTTTTGATTGCAACACACTCCACTTCTTTTGGCGGCACTTGGGTCTTGTTTTTCAGAGAAAAGCGGTGTTGTCAACATCGGTATTGAAGGTATGATGACAGTAGGTGCAGTAACCGGGCAATAGCAGCCCTAGTTACTCACAAATGGTATTTTTGGCATTTATAATAGGTGGAATTGCCGGAGGAGTTTTTGGACTTATCTCATGCCGTTATATGTGATTCGGTTTCATAAGCTTTGACCAGACCATAGCTGGCACAGCCATCAACTATGGGTCCAGGGCTTGCAGCTTTTACTCCTGTATGATACTTTACAATTCAACAGACAGTCCTGCCATTCCTAGAAGACAAACCCTAAGATGTTTAATGATGTATTCGAAGCAGGAAGTTTTTGGTGCTACTGCACTCACATGTATATTCGATGGCTTATATAGTTTTTATATTTGCGGTTATTGCTAACTTTGTATTCTATAAGACAAAATTAGGTGCCCACCTTCGTGCCTGTGGTGAACACCCTATAGCCTGTGAGTCTCTTGGTATCAATGTATATCTTGTAAGATATGTATGTGTAATCTTTCTCGGGATTTTGCGGACTTGGCGGAGCTTTTTGTACACTTGCAACAGTAAGCCAGTTTAAGCCCACGAGTTGATAGTTGGACAGGGCTTTTATTGCAATACAGCAGTTATTTTCTTTGCAAATTTTCCAATGGGTGCTCTTAAAGGCTGTCTTATCTTTGGAATATGTAATGGAATTACAGGCTCTTGCAAAGTCAGGGTAATATGGTTTCTCTAACATTATATCAATGATACCTTATATAGTTACAATACTTGCCCCTTATTTTCTTTGTAGGAAGAAGCAGATGCTCCTGCAGCTAACGGAAAGCCTTATATCAGATCTAAGCAAGGAGAGTTTTATGGAATATAAGGGGATGGGTGGAAGCTGCACTTGAAGCTTTAAGAGAGTAGTGCTTATGCACCTTACTCCCATTTTAAGGTTGGTGCAGCATTACTGACCGGTAGTGGTAAGGTATATAAGGGCTGTAACATAGAAAATGCAGCCTATTCACCTGGAAATTGTGCTGGAAAAGAACAGCTGTGTTTGGAAGCGGTTAGTGAAGGCGAGAAAAGAATTCTTGGCAATAGCTATTGTTGGTGGAATGGAAAAATAATAGTGAATTGTCTATTTGTTCTCCCTGTGGTGTATGCAGGCAGGTTCTTAATGAGTTTGTAATGCAGATAGAGTTTGAAGTAGTTTTTAGGAACTAATAAAGCTGAGAACATTAAGATATTTGGGTTAAAAGAACTTTTTACCGCTTGGATTTGGTCCTAAGAATCTTGCTGAACAACACATTGAGGGGAGTTCAGTATGAGTGAATTAGAATAATGTGTGAAATATCTTACGAAAGAAAGTCATAAATATTTAGAAAAATTTTTATGCTCCACGATGGTCTTGAGAATTTTTATGAAAATTAATATGTCGCAAGGATATTGAATTTGTAACAGAAAAATGATTCCCGCTAATACAGTATATATTTTACTTACAGGAATAGTGTAGGCTACCGATTTGAGTATTTCCGGTAGCATATGACTTCACAAGATTTTATCCGTTGAGATTTTGAGCTATGGGCTTTTTGTTAAGAAGAAACTTATAGAACAACCTTGATAACAGTTACAAATTGCAGGTTTTAAAGCTTTTCCAGAGAACATTTCGCAAAATGGGTATTAAATGATATAAATGCAATGAAAAATGTTTACTGAGTCTATGGCAAGATATTTATTAGAATTGCAGAAAAAGAACGGCTATACTTATTTTGCCGGGAGAAGAAAAGAGTATATTATTTTTGAGTGATTTTTATGATAATATGGAAGCCGAAACAGTAATTAACATAGCGAGCAATGATTTAGCAAAGGAACAGCATTGTCTGTGAGAACAGTTAACCAGTACTATAAAAGGAACTCATAAGAGAAGGTTTTTCTGGTAAAAAGGCAGAAAACTAATCCTGCCTTTTGAAAAGTATAAAAGAAATAGAACCAGGCTTTTGGATAAAGTGACATTATGTATAGTTAGCAGTAAGAATTGCATCGAAATGAACAATATATACAATAATGATTTTATATTAATTTCAATATTAAAAATATAAATATTAATCTAAGGAGGACAATAATATGCCAGTACCGACACCACATATTAGAGCGAAAGAGGGTGATTTTGCCCAAACTGTACTTATGCCGGAGATCCGTTAAGGGCTAAATACATAGCTGAAACTTATCTTGAAAATCCTGTTCTTGTTACTCGATGTAAGAAATATGCTCCGTTTCACAGGAACATATAAGGGAAGAAATGTATCTGTAATGGTGGTGGCATGGGTATGCCTTCTATAGGCATCTATTCACACGAACTTTTTAATTTTTATGGAGTGGAAAATATTATTAGAATTGGTTCTGCAGGGCTCAATCAATGAGAGCTGTCCACTGAGAAGTGTGGTAATTGCACAGGCTGCCTGCACTAATTCTTCTTGGGCTAATCAGTATGAGATACCTGAACCTATGCTCCTATTGCTAATTACGGATTACTTCTCCGGTGCTGTAGAAATAGCAAAAGCAGGGACACACCTACTGTGGTTGGAAATGTACTTTCTTCAGATCCATTCTATTGTGACCTTAAAGATCCGCATGTGCTTGGATAAAGATGGGCGTTCTTTGTGTTGAGATGGAAGCGGCCGCCCTTTATATGGAAGCTGCAAGGAGTAAGAAGAATGCCCTTGCTATACTTACAATATCAGACAACATCATTACAGGTGAAGAGTTAGACTCTAATGAAGACAGATAGGATTTGGCAAGATGATGGAGCTTGCGTTAAATTAAGCTTAAATTATTTTCTACTACTGTCAGATTACCATTCTACAGTAGTAGATTTATTTCAGAAAGGACATATTATATGACTCAGGAAGAAAATGCTAACCCATGTTGACCATACTTTTACTTACACAGACAGTACTTGGGATGAGATTGATAGATTTTAGATGATGTTATGAAGTATAAGGTTGCATCTGCCTGTATACCGGCAAGTTTTGTCAAAGATGCGTTGACTATGTTGATGGAAGGCTTCCTATTTGTCATGTTATTGGTTTTCCAAACGGATATGCAACAACGGCATCGGAAAGTATTTGCAGCGAGGATGGGTAAAAATGGTGCACAGAAGTAGATATGGTTATCAATATAGGCTGGCTTAAGGACAAAAAGTATGCTGAAATTGAAGCTGAAATTGAGTGCTGTGTAAAGAAGCAGTTGGAGAACCTGTACTTAAGGTGATAATTGAAACCTGTCTGCTTACAGATGAAGAAAAAATTAGACGTGTGAAATCATTACTTCCGCAAGAGCCTGATTATATCAAAACTTCTACCAGCTTTAGCAAGGCAGGAGCAACCCTGATGATACATACTTTTAGTAAAACATATAGGTAAAGATGTATTAAGGCAGTTGGCGGTATTGCAAGTCTTGAGGATGTACAAATTTCTGGAACTGGAGCTGACAGACTTGGAACAAAGCAGGATAATTAAATTAGTTAAAAGGGACGGGAGGCGAACGATATTAAAATGAGTAGATTTAAAGAGAGTTTTTAATAGTTATTGATTCTATGGGTCATTGCGCGATGCCTGATGCCGAAAATTTGAGATGTGGGTGTAGACTACATTGGGACATATATCTGACACTGTAGAGCATTTTAATATACCCAACCTTAGAAAATTAGGTCTTGCCAACCTTAAGCCGCTTAGCAAGGTAGGAGCCCGTCGATGCTCTTGCTTATTATTGTGCCTTTTAAGGAAAAGAGTAATGGTAAAGGATACCATGACAGGACATTGAAATGATGGGAATCCACACTACACCTTTTGTAACCTTTACTGATACAGGATTTCCAAAAGAACTTTTGGACGAATTATCTAAGCGCTGCGGAAAAGGAAATCATTAGGTAATAAGAGTCTTTCAGGAACAGAGATTCTTCAAAGAACTTGCTGAGACTGAGATAAATGAAGGTAAGATGATAGTGTATACATCTGCTGACTCTGTAGCTTCAGATATGTGGAAATGAGGAAACCTTTGACCTTGCTAACCTTTACAGATGCTGTGAAATTGCAAGAGAACTCTGAAAGGAAGGATGAATGGAAGGCGGGAAGAGTTATTGCAAGACCTTATGTAGGAAAGAAAAGGTGAGTTTAAGAGAACTGCAAAACCGCCATGATTATGCCGTTAAACCTCCCATCGATACACAGCTCTCAATGCACTTAAGGTTGCAGGTTTTGATGTAATATCAATTGGAAAGATAAACGATATCTTTTGTCACTGAGGAATCACAGAGGCTTATAAGTCTAACAGTTCAGTTCATGCATGATGGAGCAGACTATAGAAGAAGCTACAAAAAGATTTTTAATGGGCTTTGCTTTGTAAACCTTGTAGATTTTGATGCACTTTAGGGGACATAGAAGGATCCAATTGGCTATGGCGATGAGATAGAGAAGTTCGATGTAAAGCTTGAGAGTTATTGGATGTAATGCGTAGGATGATGATTTATAATTACTGCCGACCATGGCAATGATCCCACATACACGGGAACCGACCATACCAGAGAAAAGGTTCCTTTCCTTGCATATTCTAAGAGCTTAAGGGAGCAGGAAGCATACCGGAAAGAGAGCATTATCAGACATAGGGGCTACTAATGCTGAGAATTTTGAGTTAAGATGCCTGAGGGAACCATCGAACTTCAATGCTTGAGACCAGCTCAAACCATCGATATTGACAACCATTATCAAATGTTTTAATATAATACTGTATATCCGCTTAGGATAGTATTACATGATTAGGGGTTGTTGATATGACGAGGAACAGGTGATTGAAAGATTGAGAATTGATGGCTGTCGAATTACAAAAGCAGCGTAAATTGATAATTGACATTAGCTGAACAATGATTTAATTCCTGTAAAGACATATATTATCAGGTGCTGAGAAGGATAGGACTGTTGGAATGGCTGCAGTATACAGAATGATAAGGCAGCTTGAGGATATGGGAATAGTAACAGGATAGATACTATTGAAATGAGTGAGTTAGTCCGATATAAATAGACACCGATTATGATTATTTTAGAAATTTATATATCATATGGTCGGTGTTTTTATGTTAAAAATATTTCTGTATATTACACAATCTATTTCGTAATAATGCCTATAACTATATTTTTATATGTTAGAAAGAGAATAATGTTTTGATCTTAGGTAAAGGTTTATATATATATCAGGTATACTCACCCAAGTTACCATTATCCTTTGATGGATTTAGGTTTTATTTTTCATTTCAGATTTACATGGAAATTATATGGAAAAGATAATGTAAAAATTGGCGAAATGATTCATAGGGGCAAAACCTGACTGTATTCTCATAGGCGGCGACATAGGGTTGTGGGTGGCTAAAAGCAAAAAGGTACAAAGCCAGTCAGCATCCACTTTTCAAGGAATCTGCAGAACTGCTACAAGGCTGACTATCTAACCTTTCTTCAAACTATATCTATTATTCACGCTCTTGGAAATCATGAAGAAAACTTCATCCAATACTTTGGAATGAATATAAGACAGTTCTTGAAGATTTTGAGTGTAAAACTGCTCAGACAATAATAAGTGCAGTTTTTATGGGAGAAAATGACGAATGCATTGATATTTACTGGACTTAGCTTAGGAGAGAATTCTATCCAAAAACTAAAAAGGAAAAATTACCACCTGAAAGCACTAGAAAAGTAAGTTAAATAAAGTTAAAAGGCGGTAACTAGCATACTTATGGGCTATTCACCATTTTATTTTTGAAACATAGTAGATGGAGGGCGGATCTTACTCTTTCCGGTCATCTGCATGGAGGACTAATCGCCTGCCTGGGGAGGTGTTATAGGGCTGACTTTTTCCCATTTCCAAAAATATTCAGGAGGATTTTTACTCTGAAAAATGGCTGTAATATGATAGTATCTTGTGGAGTAGGCACTCATACCATTGATGTGAGAATATTCAATCACGCGGAGCTTACACTTTGCAGAAATTAAAGTTTGAGAGAGATACATGGGAATTGAAGTTAAAGCTGTATTTGAAGGTCCGCTTGACCTTTTACTTCATCTTATTGAAAACAAAATAGACATTTACGATATCCCAATAGCTGAAATCACAGACCAGTATATGGAATATGTAGACCAAATGAAGACAAGCTGATCTTGATACTATGAGCGATTTTCTTTTTGGTTGCGGCCCAGCTCATCAATATTAAATCACTGAATGCTGCTCTAAAGAAGAAAAGGAAAACGGTGAAATCATCGATCCAAGAGAAGACTTGTTAAAAAGGCTCATTGAGTATAAAATGTATAAACACTCTGCAGAAATTCTTGCAGGAAGGGAAATTTTGCATCTTCTTATCTTTTTAAAAGAACCTACACATACCTAAAGAAGTGGCTGAATATGCTCCAAAAGCCTGAAAATTAGTGAGATTATTGGCGATTTAACTCTTTGCAAAGTTACATAACATTTTTAATTTTTAAGTTTATTAAGAAACAAACTGATAAAACAGATCCGATTAGGAGTTCTTTGGCAAGATAAAAAAGGAGCCTATAAGTCTTTTAGAGTCAATTGATGAACTCCAAAACTGCGCTAAAAGAGCATAAATGTTTTAATTTTTAAGAATTTTCTCAATGAACCAGCCTCAAGACTGCATATAGTGGTAAGTTTCCTTGCCAGATGCTTGAACTTATGAAGGTTGGAGCTGTAAGAGCAGTTCAAGATGACAATGTATCTGATATTTTATTAGAATTTATAGAAGAAAAAGATGTTTACAAAAGACGATTATAGATGAGTGAGAGTAGGAAAGCAGTGGAATTAAAAACCAAAGGCTCAGATGAGAAGCTGTTTTATTTGGTAATAGGCAAATCAGTAGAGCTTTACAGCACTGCTGGAGGGCAGTGGAAACCCTGATGAGGATACTGTAAAAAGTCATTCATACTATGATGGATGAATATGAAGATGAATAGGACATGGAATCAGTATAATCGAACTTGAAGATTCATTTCAAAGTGCACTAAATCTGATATGCACGAAACCCTTATACAAAAGGTAACTAAATGTACCCAAGAAACACAATCTTACTGATCAATTCTTGAAACTCTGTCAATCATGAGCCTAGCTAAGCAACCCTGTAACAAAAGCTGATATTGAGGCAATAAGGGCGTAAATCTGACTATGCTGTCAATAAACTGATTGAATATGAGCCAATTGAAGAAAGCTGGCAGGCTTCTAGGGCTCCGCAAGCCTTTGCGCATTTTGGGAAACTACGGAAGATACGCTCTCTCGGTATTAAGTCGCCTGAAGACCTTCCGGTGACAGGTCATGAACTGAAGAAGAATTTAAGCTGAAGCTGAAAAAGGAAAGCCAGTTGTCATTTGTGAATAGAAAATTGATTAAAAGACCAAAATTTTATAAAAACCTTTAAAAATACTTGTACTTTTCTAATTATAAGTTTATAATTACAATTGGGAATGAATGGATGTTTGAAGACATTACAGTTTATTCTGAATACAAACTTAAGTTTAATGGAGGGCTAAGAATGAGGTAGTACAGCAGTAGTCAGCAAGAGATCAGAATACTTTCTCTGCTTGCACGCAAATAGCCTCTCGTTGAGTGGTGCTGAGTTACAAAGAGAAGTATGATTTCCAGCTTAATGAAAGAAAATAGAAGTACCTCGGTGATGGAGTAATTGCAGGCTATGGTCTTAGTGACGGTAGTCTTGTTTATCGTTTGAGCTGTGATAAGGACAGATATGGTGGAACCATGGGCGAGACCAGCACAGACGAGATTGTGATAATGTTTGATGACCTTGCTAAGCAAAAGGTAGTTCCTGTGGTTTGACCGGCACGTTCAATTGGTGCCGGACTTCTGCTGCTTAGAGAGTCTACGATGCACTTGATAGGCATGGGAAAGGTATATGCAAGACAGGTCCTCTGCAAGTGGAGATATCTTACAGTGACCGTAATTCTTGGTACTTGTGGCGGAGGTTCTGCTATTTCAGCTGCAATGAGTGACTTTTGTAATTATGACAAAGGAAAATGCAAAGTTATTTGTAAATTCACCTAATGCAGTGATAATAACTATACAGCTAGTGCAATACGGCAGGAGCTGCTAGCAGGCTGAATCAGGAAATGTAGACATTGTTGTTGAGAGATGAGGTAGGCTCTTTTGCAAAGGCAAGAGAGCTTATCTCTGTACTTCCTTCAAACAACGAGAATATTGGAGTTATTTAGAGTGTGATGATGACTCACAGGATAACAGCCGGTTTAGGTACACATGTTAAAGATATCTGCGGTAGGCACTTTCGTGAAATATCTGATAATAACTGGTTCTTAGAGTTAAAGGCTGATTGCGCAAAAAGAAATGGTTATTGGCTTCATCCGTCTGAACGGAGCAATTGTAGAGCTGTGGCAAACCGTAGTGAAATCCTTGGTGAGGATGGAAAGGCTGCTAAAAGAGTTTGACAGTGTGCTTACAATGGCGGGTGTATATAAGGCAGCTCATTTGTAAATTTCGTGATTCATTTCAATCACAGTGACACGCTTTCTGTCTGTAACAGAGCTTTGCCTCATCAGTGTGGGAGAAGAGCTGGCTCTATAGCAAGAGCATTAGCAAACTTACGCAGTGCAAACGCAACTGTTCCTAAGGGTAAATCTTATAGTTGGCGCAAGGCTTATGGAAGCGCTTATATCGCTATGAATCAAAAGCATATTGGCGCAGACCTGTACTTTGCTCTGGTGACGCTGAGATTGGCGCGATGGATACAGCTTGCGGCTGAGTATTTATATGATGCTGGCAAGGATAGCTGCCACAGTCAGTGAAAAGCGGAGAGTATGCAGCTAACTTCAGAATAATCCTGAAGCAGTACTATAGGGAGGCTTTTAAGTGACAGATATAATTGAGCCACCTGTGGCGACAAAGAAGAGACAGCTTGTATGTGCGTTTGAGGATGTGCATAATACAAAGAGAGAATATCGTCCTAATAAAAACACAGCACAATCTAATATAGAGAGGAAGTAAATATGCAGAAAAAGACTAATGTTATTAAGTGTAGCGTTTTCTCCTGCTTTATGCTTCTTAGCGGCTGTGCAAACAGCTCTAAGTCAGGTAGCAGACTTTGTCTTATAACAAAGATAACATAATGCAGGCAGGGAAAGTTTTTGCCAAATATTGGGCAGATGGACAGCGAAGACGCTATAAGCCAGGCTCAGATTGGCAATAAGTCTAAAAACTTCTTTTATCAATGATTAGAAAATCTTAATTCCGTTAAAGAAGAAGTTGGCAGCCTCAAGTCCAGTTGACGAAAGCAAGTGCTAATATTATAGAAGCTGCAAAGATTAATGTTAAGTTCGAAGAGATGGATTGACTTTGAAGAGTGGAAAGGTTAAATTACAGCTACTTTGACGAAGATGGTATGGATAACTCCTCAACTCCTTCAAGCCTGTATGCAGAACACTCAGATAACACTTACCCAGAAAATGGAGAGAAAGCGCATTAAATACTGTACGGTATGCATGGCATTTTCATTGTTCTTATTTTCATAAGTTTAGTGATGGGGCATTAGGCCAACGTTCCAAGTTCCTTGACGAAGAAGAACAGAAAGCGGCAGAACACCACTGAGCAACAACTACAGTTGTAGAACCTACCGCGACAATAATGGGAATTAACTCGAGAGCTTACGCTGTAATAACGGCAGCAATTATGGCATATACAACAGATCATTCTTCTGCCTGTCTGAATGGACTTGTAGTTCGTTCAGTAAAGAAAAAGAGCAGCCGTACTTGGTAAACGCTTTTAAGCCTAAACACAATATTTAATAATTTGAAAGGATATTTTATTATGAAAACATATACAATTACTCAAGTAATGGGACAGCTTATGAAGTAACTGTTGAAGAAGGAGCAGGTACAGGTGCAGCTCTGTAGTTAAGTGAGTGCAGCTCCTGTAAGCGGCTCCAAAGCCTGTAGCAGTTCTGTGTCAAGTGGCTACGCAGGGTGCAGTTAAAGTTAATGCACCAATGCCGGGCAAGATCCTTGCAGTTAAGGCAAATGCAGGACGAGGCTGTTAAAAAGGGTGATGTAATCATAGTGCTTGAAGCTATGAAGATGGAAAATGATATAGGTGCTCCTCAGGATGGAACAATAGCTTCCGTTTCTGTGCAGTTGGTGATCAGGTTGAAAGCTGGTGCTTTACTTGCATCTCTTAACTAAATCTTATAACTGTACATTAAAATGGAGGTAATAATCTATGAGCTATATTACAAATATGCTCGAGAACCTGGCAGCACTAGACAGCGTTTGTGAATCTGCTCATCGGGGCAATATTCTTATGATATTTATTGCTCTTGTGTTCTTGTATCATGCTACAGCAAAGGATATGAGCCATTACTTTTTGGTGCCTATTTCCCTTTGGTATGCTGCTGTAAACATCTACCCGGATATTATGAAAGAGGGTGGACTTCTCCATTTTCTTCTTCTACTTGATGAATGGAGTATCACTTCCTTGTCTTATCTTCTTAGGAGTAGAGTGCTAGATCGACTTTGGTCCACTGATAGCCAGCTCAATAAGCTTTATATGGTGCAGCTGCTCAGTCGAGTATCTTCGGTGCTTATTTCTTTGCTATCTTACTTGGCTTCAATGATAAGGCAGCTGCGGCTATTGCTATTATTGGCGGTGCTGATGGTCCCACATCTATCTTCCCTTTGCGTAAGCTTGGACAGGCTGAATATATGGGTCCTATTGCAGTTGCGGCATATTCATATATGTCATTGGTTCCTATCATTCAGCCTCCAATCATGAAGCTTTTTACAACTGGAAGGAAAGAAAAATTAGATGGAACAGCTTAGGCCTGTAAGTAAGCTTGAGGAAAATTTTCTTCCCTATAGTTGTTACCATAGTAGTTACACTCATTCTTCCAACCACAGCACCTCTTGTAGGTATGTCTCATGCTTGGTAACCTTTTTAGAGAGATGGGAGTAGTTAAACAGCTTCAGGAAACAGCAAGCAATGCACTTATGTATATCGTTGTTATCCTTCTTGGAAACTCAGTTGGTGCTACAACTTCCCAGCAGAGGCATTCCTCAAACTTGATACACTTTGAGATTGTAGGCCTTGGTCTTGCATTTGCATTTGCAGTTGCTACAGCAGCAGGTGTACTATTTGGTAGCTTCTCTGCCATCTTACAGGCGGAAAGATAAATCCTCTCATCGGTTCTGCAGGAGTATCTGCCAGTACCTATGGCTGCCAGAGTGTCACAGAAGGCTGGGCGAAGCAGATCCTGCAAACTTCCTTCTCCCATGCATGCTATGGGACCCAATGTTGCCGGTGTTATTGGAACTGTAATTTGCAGCAGGTGTATTTATGGCGATTTTTGGAGTTAAATAACATAACCCACATTATTCACTCAACATCTTGCGAGAAAAGTTTATCCTACTGACTATACATAGTAATAGGTCTGTGGTCTATGGAGTGGATAATTAGAGGTTAGTATTACAATATAAGTAATAGCAAATTTTCATTGAATAATTAAAGGGAGAATAACATATGTCAGAACAGGGTAATAAGGCAGTTAAAATTGTCGAGACTGTCCTTCGTGACGCACATCAGTCCCTAATTGCTACAAGAATGACGACCGATGAAAAGCTTCCATATTGTAGACAAGATGGATAAAATCGGTTATCACGCTGTTGAATGTTGGGGTGGAGCCACATCTCGATGCCTCGCCTTTGCTTCTTAAAGGAAGATCCATGGGAGAGGCTTCGTAAGCTTAAAAGCCGGTTTTAAGAATACCAAACTTCAGATGTCTTTTAGAGGTCAGAAACTATCCTCGGCTACAACCACTATGCAGATGATGTGGTAGAGTACTTTGTTCAGAAATCGCTTGCAAACGGTATTGATATAATCAGAATTTTGACTGCTTCAATGACCTTCGCAACCTCCAGACTGCAGTAAAGGCAGCAAAGAAGGAAGGTGGATTATGCACAGATTGCTCGCTCATATACCTTGGAGAGTCTTATACACTTGATTACTGGAAGAAAAGGCTAAGGCTATTGAGGAGAGTGGGTGCTGACTCTCTGTGAGGATATGGCAGGTCTTCTTGTACCTACAGAGGCAACTAAGCTGTTTCTGCACTCCGTGAAGGAACTAAGCTTTCCTATAGATATGCCACCCACTATACATCAGTGTGGCTGCTGAGACCTATATGGTCTGTTGAGCAGGCAAATATTATAGATATCTGCCACAGCCCGCTTGCAATGGGTACAAGCCAGCCTGCTACTGAGGTTATGGTTGAGGTATTTAAGGGAACTGAGTACGATACAGGTCTTGACCAGAATAAGCTTGCTGAAATTGCTGATTATTTCCGTCCACTTCGTGAGAAATATCTTGCAAGCGGACTTATGAATACTAAGGTTCTCGGAGTAGATATTGAGACTTTCTTTATCAGGTACCGGGAGGTATGCTTTTTCAAACCTCGTATCTCGGCTTAAAGAAGCCTATGCAGAAGATAAGTACAAAGCTGTGCTTGAGGAGATTCCAAGAGTAAGAACTGACTTTGGTGAGCCGCCTCTTGTTACGCCTTCATCTCAGATGAGTTGGTACACAGGCAGTGTTAAATGTGCTTCAGGGTGAGCGTTATAAAATGATAACCAAGGAGTCAAAGAAGATCACTTGCAGGAGAATTTGGTGAGACTGTGAAGCCTTTCAATCCTGGAAGTTGTAAAAGAAGGCTATGGGAGATCAGAAGCCTATAACCTGCAGCAGCCCTGCTGACCTTATTGAGCCACAGCTTCCTAAGTTTGAAGAAGATGTAAAAGAGTGGAAGCAGCAGGATGAAGATGTGCTTTCATACGCACTCTTCCCACAGGTTGCAACTGAGTTCTTTAAGTACAGAAAAGCTCAGCAGACAAAGATGAGACAGTACTGTTGCAGATACAGCCAATGGGGCTTATCCGGTGTAATTATATATTTGTAGTAAAATGAGTTAGGATATTCTTAATCAGCCTTTTTATAAGTACAGGTTTAGGAGAAGACATAAAAATTTTTAAGTTTTATTTTTGATTGTTTATAATATGTTCCTAATAAGTACTTACAATATAAGTGCTGCAACTAGGTAATCTGTATTGATGCAGTGACATCAGACTAAGGCAAATCTTGATAAAGAGCCTATAGGTCCAGTGCAAAGACTACAAAGTTTAAGGTCACAGGTGGAACTAGCGGACTTTGGACTAAGCAGACAGAGTACGCCCTTGCACTTAAGGTTGCTAAAAATTAAGAAAGATTCTTAAAAAGCGTGGCTATAAGGTAGTTATGTGTAGAACAAAAAAATGATGTTAATATTAGCAATCTGAAAGGGCACGCAATCGCTAATAATGCTTATGTTGATGTCATTTATTAGAATCCATGCAAATGGAGCGAAGTAAGTCAGTGAGATGGCAATGACAACATGCCAGACTAAAACAACCCTTTTAATTCAAATATTTATTCAAACAGTAAACTTTTGTCTGAAAAGGTTTTAGACAGTATTGTAGATAAAATCCGGTTGTAAAACTCTATGCATGGGAAACAGATTCCATGAGCGGCATCAACTGGTCAAAAGTACCTGTGACCATTGTAGAAATGGGTTATATGACTAACGAGAAAGAAGACAGGGCACTAAATACCTCTTCTTATCAGAAAAAAATGGCTGAAGGAATGGCAAATGGCATAGATGTCTTATTTTTAAGGCTTTTAGGAAAATAGAATTGTATTACATAAAGGCAGTTGTCAACTTGATAGTTTGGCTCTGCCTATTTGATAAAATCCCTGTATCAAAAAGACTGATAACACTAGCAGACAATTTTAATTTATGACAATTAAATTTCGTGTATTATCAAAACATATCTATCTTTAATCATGCATTAATGATAATAAGAGAACAGATTTCAAAAAGAAAGGGAGATTTTTATGATTAACTTTAGAAAAAGCAGTTATGGTCGGTTGTGGTTTTGTAGGTTTCAGCTTCCGATGTTGCACTTATGCAGAGCGGACTTTTTCAGAAATAGCAATGATAGATGCATGACGGATAAGGCAGAGGAGAGCTATGGATGTAGACTTCATGGTATCCCTTTTTGCAAAAGCACATGCGCGTATGCAGGAGATTATGACGATATGAGATGCAGGTATAGTTATAGTTACTGCCGGAGCAAATCAAAAAGCCCTGATGAGACCAGACTTGACCCTTGTTCATAAGAATGTTGGTATATTTAAAGACATCGTCCTGAGATAGCAAGCAGGGATTTTCAGGGAATACTTTAGTTGTTGCAAACCCTGTTGATATACTTACAGCAGTAGCACAGAAAGCTATCAGGACTTCCTGAAAAGCAGGGTTATCGGTCCAGGTACAGTACTTGATACAGGCCGTCTTAAGACAAGGCTAAGTGAGCATTTGGGTGTGGACTCAAGAAGTATACATGCCTTTATAATCGGAGAACATATGACAGCGAGATTGCAGCCTTTAGTTCTGCCAGCCTGTCAGGTATCCTCTCAATGATTTCTGTGAGATGAAGGGACACTTCAACTCATGATGAATCAGAGAAGTTTATAGCTGAGGATGTTAAAAATGCTGCCTATGAAAATCATTCAGAAAAAGAGCTACATATTTTGGTGTAGCTATGGCTGTAAAGAGAATCTGTGAGTGTATAGTAAGAGATGAAAAATCTATTTTGACAGTATCAACCATGATGCATGGGAGAGCAGGGGATAGAGGGAGAAGTTCTTGTATGCCTTGTGTAGTAGGCGGCGATGGTATCGAAACCCAGGTGCCCATTAAGCTTGATGAAGATGAAGCTGCAGACTATCAGGAGAGTCTGCAGGCAACTCCTTAAAGAAATAATTGGAAAACTTGATATATAAAATTATATAACTTATACAAGCAACCTCCTGTAAGTTTATTTGCATTAGATACTTTTAACACCCACATCAGAGAATCAACTTTAGCTATCAGGAAAGCTAAAGAGATACTCTAGCCTCCCAAGTTTTTGATGTAAAATATAGGTGTTTGTTACAGGCATTGGTTGAGTCTGTTACAATGTAGCGGACTGACGATAGGTTTGTTAAGGAAACAAGGGAATGCTTTGTTTCGCCTACTTTGACTAAACAGGAGGTATAATGAAGAGTAGGCTGCAATTAATTGTGGTTCTGGCTATTGGGACAGCCGGTATAATATTTATGCTTTGCAAAGGACTACCCAAAGCAATGAGCATTCTGCGATTTAGAGGCTGTAGAAGGTGATGAAGCTAATTATAGTACTCGATATCACATCACAGATGATGAAGTCTGAAATTGTACATCAGAATGAAAACAGTCCGCAGTGGAAGAAGAAATAAAGTGATGAAGAAGAAATAAAGAATGAAAAATAATCCTGAAAATCCAGAGATGATTTTGTCCATAAGTTTGCGAGCAGTAAAAAGGAAGGTGTATATCAGGTTATAAATTCAGCCCGAGTGGTAGATGGTGATTAGCGTCGCCGGCACTCACAAAGGCTGCGGCAAGCTATGGAACAAATCAGGCAGAATTACTCAAAGGATGGATGCAGATATATATTCCTACCAAAAGGAAGCTCAAGCAACAAGGTAATTCCACCAGGTTTACCAAGTGTAACGGGAGCATTCGATATTTCTAAGAATGCAAATACAGAAATTGTCATGGTCATAAATACAGCCACTGACAGTGAACTTATGAAATTAAATGGAGTTGGAGTAGCATACGCTGCTCTCGCTATCAATTTTCAGAGAGACAAACGGAGGCTTTTAAGAACATAAATGATTTAATGAAAATTAGAGCTGTATCAAACAAAGGTTCTTCGACAAAATTAAAGAGCAGTATTTGCGTGTAGTATGATTATCCTGATATAAAAATAGATTAATAATGTGCTTTATAAAAATTAACTATAAGTTGAAAACATAGTCTTAATAAGAAAGGACAACTATTGATGGCAAGAAAAGTTCTTGTTGTGGATGATGAGAAAATCATATAAAAGGCATAAGATTTGGACTTGAACAGGATGGAATGCAGGTCGATGCAGCCTATGACGGGAGGAAGCCCTGGAAATGTGTACATACACGCTGCCTGACATCATCCTACTGGATCTTATGCTGCCTAAGATGAATGGTTTTTGAAGTCTGTCAACAGATTAGGGAGTTTTCAGATGTTCCTATAATTATGCTTACTGCCAAAGGTGAAGTATAGATAAGATAATGGGATTGGAATATGGCGCTGATGATTATAACGAAACCATTTAACATCTTGGAAGTAAAAAGCCAGAATTAAGGCTATTTTGAGAAGGAATGAAAAATAAAGGTTATACAGAATCTCACAGGCAAGACAGTTTATGGTGATCTCTAAGCCATAGATTTTTGAAGGCTGCAGAGTGTATATAAAAGACAATGAAATCAACTTAACAGCTAAGGAGTTTGATCTTTTAGAATTACTTGTTAAGGATGAGAACAAGGTATATTCAAGAGAAAAATTGCTCGATCTTATTTGGGGAGCTGATTATCCCGGAGATGTGGAGGACTGTAGATGTACATATCAGGAGACTTAGAGAAAAGGTAGAAGAGACTCCTGGAGAACCTAGATATATCCATAAAATGGGGGTGGGTTATTATTTCAAAAATTAAACCACTTATTCAGTTTATTAGAAGTCTTAAGTTTCAGGGCTTTATGGTTGTATTTTGGTAACCTTATCATCCGTGATTATTTACTCTGGGATTTTAATGGCTTCCTATGATAAAAATGCCTATGAGACAAGGGTTAGTACCATTAGAGAATATGGTACTACTATAGCCAATAATTTAGGTGCACTTGGTGTGGTTAACAATGCTACTATTACTGATTTTGAATCAGAAATTAAATATTTTTCCAATATGTATGACGGGAGGACTCTGGTTATAGGATAATAATTTGAGGTATTATTTGATACATTTGGGTTGGAAAAAGATAAGACTCTTATTTCAGAGGATGCGCTGCAACTCTTAGTGGAAAAGAAAGCACTGTAGAAATAAGGTAAAAACTATGTAGAACTTATACTTCCAAATTAGTGTTTCCATGATAAGACAGTTATTGGAATGTTGGTATTTAGCTTTTCTCTAAATCCCAATCCATAATTGGTGAAAAAGCTTTCATATACAGCAACTACAATTCTGGTTATTATTGCAACCATTGTATTAATTCTTTTCAATCGCTTATGCATCAAGTATTTCAAATGTTTTAAATAAACTTTCTACTGAAATTGATAAAATTACAGATGGTAATATTGAAGAAATCGATTCTGTATATAGCTATACAGAACTTGAAAATGTATCTGTATCATTCAATAAAATGTTGAATAAGGCGAAGAAACTTGAAGGGGCAGACAGGAATTTGTATCTACTGTATCTCACGAATTAAAAACTCCCATGACATCTATGAAGGTTCTTGCAGATTCTCTGTTAAGTCAGCCTGATGCAAGCTTAGATATGTATAAAGAATTTATGATAGATATAAATAATGAGATAGACCGTGAAGATAAGATAATAAACGATCTTCTTTCCTTGGTTAAATTTGATAGGAAAACAGGTACTATAAATGTTAAACAAACTGACTTACTGAACTTCTTTGAACAGATACTCAAGAGACTTCGTCCCATTGCAATGAAAACCATGTTGAACTGATTTTTGAAAGTTTTAGATCAGTGACGGGAAGTAGATGAGTGAAGCTTCACTCCTGCAATATCCAATTTAATTGAAAAATGCTATTAAATACAATATGGAGGATGGATGGGTCAGGGTATCCTTAAAATGCAGACCATAAGTTCTTCTTTATAAAAAGTGGTGATTCAGGGATAGGTATTCCTGAAGAATTTCAGGATCAGATATTTGAGAGATTTTATAGGTGGACAAAGCCAGAAGTAGGGTACTGGTGGTACCGGTTTAGGGCTTTCCATTACTAAGAGTGTCATTATGATGCATCATGGAGAAATTCGTCTTACAGCAAGGAGGGTGGAACTACATTTACGGTAAGAACACCTCTAAGTTACATTCCCCCTAAGAAACATACAGCAAAAAGAAAGGCGGTGGATTGAAGCTTGTTAAATTATAAGTTTATAAGTCCTGCTTGCTTTTTAAGTATTATCATAAAGCGTTACCGGCTGTAACACAAAAACAAGAAAACTTAGTTGATGAAGAAAAATTACTACAAAATTTATATTATGTGAATAATTCTGAAGATAAATTAGTTTCTGAAGACTATTATGCAAAAGAAGTTGATACAGACAAGTTAGTCGATAGAACCTATGGAGAACTTACCAATATTCCGGATGGAATTACACCAAAACCAATTCCGGACGAAGTTAAGATTAAGGATATTCGTAGAAAAGATGATGTGTTGACTCATTAATTTCTCTGAAACTTATAAACAGCTTAGTGGAATTTCTGAGGATTTTGAGAAGAGCCTAGTGTAGTTAAAACACTTTGTCAAATAGATGGCATTAGTAAGGTAGAGTATAATGTTGAAAATCAGCCGCTTATAGTATTCCGAAACCAATCCTGTAGGAAATGCGTATGTCAGGTGATGACTTCATAGATAATACAGGTGGGGGAGACTACTTATTACCAGAATGTACAGGTAAGTCTTTATTGATACGAATGCCGACGGAAGAAAATTATATCAGACAAGGCATAATGTTGAGATCTGACGGAACTATTTCCATCGAAGAACTGGTCATCAGGCAGCTTTTATCCGGACCTCTTTGAAGATGATAAGTTAGCTCCTGTATTACTGGCAGGGTACAAAAATAAAATAAGGTAAGTTTTTAAGGATGGTATCTGCTATGTTGATTTTAGTAAAGAATTTCTCGAAGGCAGGGATGGAGTATCTGATGATGTAATAGTATATTCAGTGGTAAATTCATTGACTGACATAGAAGCGTGACAAAGGTGCAGCTTTGGATAGATGGAAAGACTTTGAGTTCATATAGAGAAAACTATTCCTATAGATTTACCTCGTTTGAAAGGAAGTTTTGACATCATTGCTAAGAATTAAAAGACCATTAGTGGCAATTACATTAATACTTATTCTGTATTTATAGTTTATGAGCAGTATAGTACCTCAGAAAGACAGTATATCCGGGTAAGTTACTAAGCTTACTCAGGAAAGTAACAGAAATCACAAGAGGATCCGCCATTTGGAGAAAGAACTTTTTGGGGCTTAGGCTTGATAACGGACCCGAAGAGTTACCTGCTTTCTTTGTGAAAAATAAAGGAAAGCAGGTTACTTAGCCTGTAGTCTAGAAAGAGATGATGGGGATGTATACATTTAGAGACTTGAATGTACTATATGGCAGAGATATAAAGGTGCAGAGGTGAATTTAACAACTTTGAAGCCCCTGCTAATCCGGGACAATTTGATTCCAAGTCTTACTACAAAAATGAAGGATTGTTAGGAGTACTAAAGGCTGATGAAATTAGTTTGCAACGCAATAGCTATAGCTTTTCTCCTGACATATATTTACATAAATTAAATCTTTCAATATCTGAAAAATATCAAAAACTCTTAGGAATAAGAGATGCGGGCAGCCTTTCGGCTATGGTTTTAGGTGATAAAAAGAAATCTGGATGAAGAAATAAAAAGAACTTTATCAGGAAAATTCAATAAGTCATTTACTGGCAATATCGGGGCTGCATATTTCGTTAGTTGCAGAGCAGTTTATCTGTTTCTTAAAAACTGAAAATTAGTTTTAATTTCCACTCTTTTTGCAAGTATAATTTTATTTTACCTACGGTATGTTTACTGATTTTTCAATATCCACAACAAGAGCCGTAATTATGATGTATGTTTTCTTTTCATTTCTATTAGGAAGAAGTTACGATCTGCCAAATGCACTTGCTGTTTCTGCTATAATTCAGATGTTTATAAACCATAGAGTAATTTATCAAATAAGTTTTCAATTGTCTTTCCTTGCAGTAATAGGAATTTTTCTACATAATGCCTGAACTGATGTATATATTTAAGATAGATTATAAAAATAGGTATTAATAAAAGTGCTTTTTAATGGTTTTAAGTTCGATTATATGTTCTATAAGCATAAATATTGCATCTTTACGCAATAATTTTAGCAAATTTTTTATGAATTATCTCTTATAGGAATTATCTTATAATATAATTGTAATTCCGCTATGTCTATTGGTTATTACAGGTTTGTTGGGGAGGTTTTGCTTTCTCTTATAACTGAAGCTGCTGGAAAATGTATCCTCGAGCATCTTATTATATATTAAATATCTATACTTTTCTTTGTAAAATTGGAAATAACTTTTACCTCTTTAAGGCTTATTTTTGGGTAAACCTGAAAAATGGAAGATTATAACTTATTATATATTGATTTTTCTTATATTTTATTTCTTGTCACATAAGCGAAGATTGGAAAAATAAAAATCCTTATAATACAGTCCTCGATTTAAAATAGTTCAAACGAATCTTTGTTACAATATGAACACTAAGTTTAGGATTATACTGGTATATAAAAAGTAAAGAATTTTTCCTTAAATATGCTTGATATCGGACAGGGTGACTGTTTTGTAATAAGCGATGAACATAAAAATATCTATATTTCCGAGTGTGGAAGTACTACTGTAGATAAAGTTGGAAAAACAGAGGTTGCTTCCATTTTGAAATCCAAAGGTGGAAGAGGATAAACACAATCTTTGTCTCACATATGACAAAGACCATGTAAATGGTGTAATGATTTATTAAAATGTCCGGAGATAACTATAGATAAAATAATCATATCCGTAAGTTATAAGTCTGATAATCTTAATTGTACTGAGTTAGAAGAGTTGAGCCTGACAAAAGATAGATTAACTTATTATATATGAAAAAGGAGATGAAATAAGGAGCGATTTAGGATTTAAGTGCCTTTATCCAACAGAAATGAACATATAGAAGACCAGGAATGGGGCCTCCATTGTTGTGAGGATGGAGTATAAGGGAATATCCTATTATTTACGGGGATATAGCTGGTACTACGGAAGAAGAAGTAATGAAACTTACAGATAAAGAGACTCTTGATTGTGATATTTTGAAAGTATGTCATCATGGAAGCAAAAATTCGTCTTCTCCTGAATTTCTTAAAATGTAGATCCTAAATTCTATCTAATAAGCTGCGGCCTTATGAACCGTTATGAGCATCCGCATAAAAGCTGCACTTGAAAGAATGGCTGAAGAAGGAGGTGAAGATATTTAGGACAGATCATATGGGTGCTGTGGAAATTAAGCTTAAGAATAAGCAGTTCGTTGTCAGATATAATTCAAAGGACTTATCAGACAAGGATGACCTCAGCTAAAGAATGATGACTGTGAAGATTGTACTAAGGTAAAGGTCAGTACGTATTTAGGTAATGGCGAATAACAAATCCCATTATTATTTTATTTTTGATTTGAAAACTATAAAGTTGAAAAACTGCATTGATAAATACTAATTGACAAGACTAAATAATAAAAACTTGAAAAATATTAATTTTTCTAGTATAATCAAAGTATAAAAAGAACAGACAGACATAAAACCTGGAAATGTTCGACAATTTCTGATATTTTGAACCCATGATGACTTAAAAAGGATTCTCTATATCCATATCTTGATGTCAAGCCTCATTTTAGTGGAAGGCAGATAATATGTGCGGTTGCCCACCTAGTAAAACGCTAGGAGTCAAGAGTCAGAAACCGGCATTTTGGGTTTTTATTTATTAAAAATTAATTAAAATAAAAATGCTTGAAAAATGGTTTCAAAATAGGTTATTATTATACAAAAGATTATCAATCTGTTACCAAGGAGGGTTCTATGAATAAATTATATAAATATATGTTTACTGCAGTATTGTTATTTATCGTTTGTTTTGCAAGACCTGATAAGGCTCTGGCTGACAGTGCCGTTATCGTAAATTCTAATGATGGAACTGCAAGGCTTACATATAATAATGAATATGACGCAAGAGTTAAGTTACTTGTACAGCTTATAGGCGGTACTCAGTACAAATACGATATTCCCAAAGGCAGCGTAAATATCATTCCGTTAACACAGGGTAATGGAGAATATAAATTCACTTTGCAGGAATATATCCGGAACAAAAATATGCAGTAATGCAGACAGTAAGTGTAACACAAAACCCTCGCAGAAGACAGCAGGCATATCTGGCTTCAAGTTATATAGTGAGTTGGGATGAAACCAACGCAGCCATTAAGAAAAGCTCAGGAACTTGCCCGTAAGGGAGGAGCTAATAAGATTAAATACATATATGAATATGTAGTAAAAGAATTATTCTTATGACTATGTAAAGGCTGATAGATATAATGATATAGCTAAAAACAACAGCTTATATTCCAAATGTAGCAAAAGGTTTTTCAGTGAGAAGAAGGGAATCTGTTATGACTATTCCGTTTTACTTGTATCAATGCTTAGAAGTGTTGGTGTTCCTACTAAGGTTATAACAGGATATACTCCTAATGCTAAAGTATACCATGCTTGGAATAATGTATATGCAGATTCAAGGTGGAAATGTAAATTGATGCAACATATGATGCCCAGATGTATAGAGCAAAAACTTAAATATTCTATGTATAAGAAATGAAGCGAATACAAAGATGTAGTATACATACTAATATGATATGAATAAAATCAACACCTTTATCTTTTTCAGCAATCTGATTAGATAAGGTGTTTTATTATAATAATGTATTACAGCTTCAATAAAACACAGGCAAAAGAATGATTAGTCCATTAAAACTTTACAAAACTTCTCCCTTTTCTGACAATTAAAACCGTCTCCCTTAATTCATCAGGCTTAAAGGAAGCAGCGAAATCAGTTATTTTCTCATCATTTACTACAACTCCGCCCTGTTCTACAGCACGCTTTCCCTCGGAACGGGTAGCTACAAGCCCTGGACTTATGAAGAAGAGTAACTATATCGAAAAACACCTTCTCTGAGCATCTTCCATAGTTATTGTAAAAGAAGGCATATTTTCAAGATTTCCACCGCCTGCAAACAAAGCCTTAGCAGCTGACTGAGCCTTGTTAGCCTCATCTCTCACCATGTACAAGTTTGGTAAGCTCGAAGGCCAATATTTCCTTAGCCTCATTTAACTTAGCACCTTCCCAGGTTTCCATGGCAAGGATTTCTATAGGAAGGAAGGTAAGAAGTTTCAGGCATTTTAATACATCGCCGTCATCTACATTTCTCCAGTATGACAGAAGTCATAAGGAGAAGTTTTTCCGGATCAAGCCACACAGCACCGTTTGCAGTTTTTCCCATTTTCTTTCCCCTCAGAGTTGAGCAGGAGAAGTAATATGGCGTGGGCATCTCTACCAAGTTTTCTTCAATAAGTTCAGTACCGGCTAACATATTACTCCACTGATCATCTCCTCCAAAACCCATAGTTGCAGCTTCATATTTGATATAACATATAAAAATCAAAGCCCCGTGATGAGCATATAGTTAAATTCTAAGAAACTCAGTCCTTCTCCATACGCTGCTTATAGCATTCTGGCGATGAGCATTCTGTTTACGGAAAAATGCGATATCTCTTAAAAATTGATGTAGTTAAGATCAAGAAGCCAGTCAGCATTATTTACCATTATTGCCTTTCCGTCACCAAATCAATAAATCTTTCCATCTGTTTCTTGGAAACATTCGCAGTTATGTTCAATAGTTTCCCTTTTGTCATCATAGTACGCATATCGGTTCTTCCTGATGGATCACCTATCATTCCGTACCGCCGCCCATAAGGGCGATAGGTTTGTTGCCTGCATTTGCAGTTGCTCATAAGACAAAGAGCCATAAAATGTCCCACATGGAGGCTCGTCAGCTGTAGGATCAAAACCAATATAAAAATACAGCCCTTCCTTCGTTAACCATCTTGCTGATTTCCCTTCCCTCGTTAGTTACCTGGGCAATCAGCCCCTTGCTTTAAGTTCTTCATAAACAGTCATAATCATCCTCCTTGTAAAATATAAGCCCCCATCCTTAAAGGACGAGAGCATAAGCTCCTGTGTTACCACTCTTAGTTCAAGATTATATCTGCCTCAAACAGGTACAAGCAATCTATACCCTGACTTATAACGGAAGCCTGTCATCACAGCCTACATGCAGTGCTTTCAGTGTGAAAACCTGAGATGTATCTATCAGGACTCTTTCTTTCGCCTCTCACCAACCGGCCAATCTCTGTAAGTGAATATCCTGATTACTTCTTCCCGCATCACAGTTTGTAATGATGATTAAATCATATTTATCAATTTTTGTCAAGTGATTAAACTCTTTCAAAAATTTTGATAAATATGAATGAATTTGGTTGTATTATATCTTATTAAGTCAAAGTAAATCTTGAATTTGTAACCATTTTGTAACCTGAATTTAGTAAGATGAAATATTACAGATGAAGATTAGGAGGCGATATGGAGATTTTTAAATGTATTATCTTCTAGATATATATAATTTGATGTTTATTATTGCAACTTTTGCAATTGTAAATAAAACCAGCAGTAAAAAGGAAGATAATTGATTTAAATATTTAATTATACTACTGTCAGTAATATTTAAATTGATGAGTGAATATCCTGTAAATGATGTAAATTCTAGGATTTATAGTATACACCGGCAATATATTTATTGTATATAATTGCTCCAATTATAGGCTGTTTTATCTTAAAATATGCAAAAATTCCTCGATGGACTATGCTAATGGTAAGAGTAATATGCTGTTTGCCATATATGCTGCAATATCAGTTCTAAACTTTGCAATACTTACAATTTCACAGATCTCACTTTACTTATTTTATAATTTTATTGGTAAATCAGGTATTATAAAGGATGTCTGTACAATGCAAGGACTATAATAATTGGTTTAGAATATATAAGTTTACAGCTTTATATAATTTATGCAAGTAAAAAGTAAGTGGAATTTTTCCGGCATTATGGCTTTTTCCAATTTATACAGTGTCAATTTCACTTTTACATTTGTATACGGGCAGGTTGCTAAGATGATTATACAAATGTGTTATTTTATTCCATTCTGTTGTATATAGTATGCAAAAGCAGGGATATCAACATCGACTTTAACAGGAACTGTAAATAGAAGAAAAATTTGATGCAGAGCTCACAAAAAGAGTGCATAATGGTGATATAGTTAAGTTTTCCGGAATTATGGTTGATATTGATAGGTTTAAAGCTATAAATGATAACTATGGGCATCAGGGCAGGAGATGAGGCATTGATCGCCTTTTCTTCAATAGTGTCAAGAATTTCCAGAAAAACCGATATAGTTGCAAAGATATGGCGGTGATGAATTTCTTTGTATACTTACAGATATTTGTGATAGATAAAATTAGGTAGACTATAGCAAAGCTTTTAAAAATAATGTAGAAACTTTTAAATGCTTCACATAAACTTCCTTTTAGCATATTTTATAGTATTGGCTATGCAACATACGATAACGAGTTACGGATCTTCATCCGCCTTTTCTTAAAAAGACTGATGAATTAATGCACAAGGAAAAGGAACTCACCATAAAGAAAACAGATATGTACAGTAACAATACAAGAACTTAGGAGGATATTATGGCACTTTCGCAAAAGAGAGAGAATCGGTGATATATTATTAGAAGAGAACATAATTACGGAAGAACAGCTTGAAGAAGCTTTAAAGGTTGGAAAAGCTGAAAAAGAAAATTGGTGAGACAATAGTAGAATTGGGATTTGCATCAGAGCAGGACATAGCAGAAGCTCTTTCTTCTCAGCTTGGTTTTGAATACGTCAATCTCGCCTCCTTTCATATTCCGGAAAATGTACTGGAATCTAATCGGTGAGAATGTGCTTAGAGACATCCGATATGCCCTGCGCCTTGTTCAGACAACATGAATCAGATAATGGTGTCTCATGGCTGACCCGATGGATATGGCGGCTATAGATGATTTCTATATAATTACAAATCTTCCAGGTAATACCCAGGTATCCACTGCACGAGACATTCTTTGGCTCTTGACAGATATTATGGTGATACTGAAACTGATGAAAGCCGCTCAGGACATATGCCGAGAGAGAGAAGATATGGCAGCCAAGCTTCAAGAGGGGAAGAGGCTGTAGAAGACATACAGAATTCTCCAATAGTACAGCTGGTTAATTCAATGGTGGAACAGGCTGCAAGACAGAGAGCCAGCGATATTCGACATAGAGGCGAGGGAAGACTCTGTCCGTGTGCGTTTTCGTATAGACGGTGCACTCTATGAAAAAGTTTCTTATTCAATCCACCTGCTTCCCGCAATTTTAGCAAGGCTTAAAAATTGTAGGCGGAATGGACATAGCTGAAAAAACGAAAGTCACGAGGACGGAAGATTTTCTATAGTAGTAGACAAAAGAGAATATGATATCCGTGTATCTGTACTTCCTACCGTGTATGGAGAGAAATGTAATGCGTCTTGCTCAAAAAGAAAGCTCTTACCAGAAACAAGAGTGAACTTGGATTCTCTCAATCAGAGCTTAAAGACTTTGACGATATCTTATCTAATGGGATTCTTTTTGGTTACAGGCCTCTACGGGAAGTGGAAAAGTCTACGACCCTGTACACAGCCCTGTCTGAATTAAATAAAGAGGATGTAAATATAGTTACTGTTGAAGACCCTGTAGAAGCAAATATAGACGGCATCAACCAGGTACAGGCAAATGTAAAAGGCCGACCTTACTTTTGCAAATGCTCTCCGTTCCATACTTAGACAAGATCCTGACATCATAATGATAGGTGAGATCCGAGATGGTGAAACAGCGGAAATAGCTGTTCAGGCTTCAATTACAGGCCACCTTGTAGTAAGTACTCTTCATACCAACTCTGCGGCAGGAAGTATCAATCGTCTACTAATATGGGTGTGGAGGGATATTTACTTGCGGACTCCTCTAGTCGGAATTATTGCACAAAGACTGGTGAGAAGACTTTGTCCACATTGTAAGCGTTCGATGTTATGACTGAACAGGAAAAACGCATGATATGCGTCAGGCCGGAATTAAATCCTACAATATATGAGCCTGTAGGCTGTGAACATTGTGATAATACAGGCTATTCAGGCCGTATAGGTATATATGAGATAATGAAGATTACCCCAAAACTTAAAGAATTGATTTCACAAAAATGCTTCCAGTGAGTGTATTGAAAGAAGCCGCTATGTGAGGGAATGCATACCTTTAAAACAAAGTGCAGCCTCACTGGTAATACAAGGTGTAACATCAATTCAGGAAATGATAAAAACAACATTTGAAAATTAATATATTTTAAGATATAATGATATAGGATAGGAAAATATAGATTAGGAATTGTAATAAGAGAATTCCTGATAATCTGTATCATTTTATGAAAATATGATAATGTGTGGTGCAGACCGGCTTACAATAAGAATTATGCTCTTTTTCGCCATAACTATCGCAATATGTGAGGGTAATATGACAATAGAAGAAACACTTAGGCTCTCTCAGAAGAAAAAGCTTCTGACATCCATATGTCTCCGGAAGTCCTCTTATGTTTAGGATAGATGGAGCAATAGTTCCACAGACAGAAAAACCACTTACTCCGAACGAAACTTGGACTTTAATTTCATCAGTTGCAGATGAAGATGAAATCATTCAGTTGAAAAGAGGTGAACTTGATTTTGCCTTTTCTTTGCCGGGGCTGTCCAGAATTCGTGTAAATGTTTTCAGGCAAAGGGTACCTCATGCTGCGGCTTTGCGTATACTCAGCTGCGAAACGCCTACACCTGAAAAACTTGGCATACCTTTACTCCGTGGTAAATCTTACCCATACGGGGGCTGATACTGGTTACCGGTGCTACGGAAGCGGTAAATCACAACTCTTGCAAGCCTTATAGGAGTAATTTCTGCAAGAGACTCTAAAAATATAATTACTCTTGAAGATCCTATAGAATATTTGCATCCACATAAAAAGTGTATAGTCAGCCAAAGAGAGGTAGGTTCAGATACCTATTCATATTCTAATGCCCTAAAAGCTGCCCTTAGAGAAGATCCTGATGTTATTTTGGTGGGTGAGATGAGAGATTTGGAAACCATAGCATAGCTATAACCGCGGCTGAGACAGGGCATTTAGTGCTCTCTCTACCCCTGCATACAAAACTCAGCTGCTGACCTCCATAGACCGTATGATAGATGTATTTCCGCCACATCAACAGCAACAGATAAGGGTTCAGCTTTCAGGAGTTATTGAAGGTGTAATAACTCAGCAGCTGCTTCCAAAACTGGATGGCAGGGGGAGGCTTGCCGCTTATGAAGTTATGTTGGCAACCTATGCCATAAGAAATCTTATACTGCGAAGGTAAAACTTATCAAATCCCATCCATGCTCCAAACAGGGCGAAAAAGACGGAATGCAGACCATGGATGATGCAATATAGAATTATATATTAAAAAGGCAGATAGATGAAGAGACTGCTATGAGATATGCTTTCGATTTGGAAAGAATGAAAAAGAAAGGATTAGAAGTTTTTAGGAGGGAAATTTGACAGATTATACATATCTTGCGATAGACGGCAGGGAAAAGAGAAGAAGGGGACTATTCAGGCTGAAAGCAAGAAGGAAGCAGCTCTTATGATAAAGAAAAAGAGCTACCTTGAATTCAGCTTGATGAAGCCACAATCCTTACCAAAGACATAGAGTTAAGTTTTAGCGGAAAAGTTAAAACCAGGGATTTAAGTGTGTTCTGGTAGACAGTTTATAAGCATGATAAATGCAGGCGTGACAATCATAGCAGCTCTGGACATGCTTCAGTGGCAACCGAAAACAAGACTATGGCAAAACTATAGTTAAGGTAAGTAATATAAAAAGGCGAAACTCTTTCAGAATCGCTGGCTAAGTTTCCAAAAATTTTTCCAAGCATCATGGTGTCAATGGTGGCAGGCGAGGCCTCCGGCAAGCTTGAGATAGCTTTTACCCGTATGGCCGAGCGTTTTGAGAAGAAGGCAAAGTTAGATGCCATGCTTAGCCTCAGTTTATCCCATCATAGTTATGGTGGTAGCCGTCATTGTAGTAGTAATGCTGGTTCAGGTCATGCCCACCTACAAGTCCATGTTTGATCAGATGGGGCCTGATCTGCCTATACAGACGGTAATTGCCGTACAGTTAAGTGAGTTCACTGATGATAAATGGTATATGATTACAGCCGGCATAACAGCATTTGTTGTATTTATTGTTCTATACAAAAAGAGTGAATCAGGACAGATTCTATTTAGCAGGATTGCAAGGAAGCTGCCTGTATTTGGTAACATCAATATCAAAAATGCCTCCTCCAACTTCGCCAGAACTCTTTCTACCCTCATCTACTCAGGTCTTCCAATGGTGGAGGCTCTTGAAATAACAGCCAATACAATGGACAACTATTTGTATAAAGAATGCCTGAAGGCCACTAAGGAAGAAGTAATAAAGGGAGTTCCTATGTCGGAGCCTATACAGGAGAGCAGACTTTTTCCCACCAATGGTCGGCTACGATGACCAAGATAGGAGAGGAAACCGGTGATATAGAGGGTATAGTCAAATAAGCTTGCCGACTACTATGACGAAGAGGTGGAGATGGCTGTCCAGACCATGATGGCTGCCCTTTAGAGCCTATCATTATGATGATACTTGCAGGTATAGTTATTCTTCTATATCTGTAGTAATGGGACCTACGATATCCATGTATGGTGCCTTGGATAATATATAATATTGAATTTGTGGATTTGAAAGTGTGATTTTGGTATTTGTGGATATTGATATAATATTTTGCAAATACCAAAATTTATGCTTGCATTTTCGTGAGAAATGTTTTATAATAAATCAAAGTAATTCATTATCTTGAATTAGGAACACTTTATAGGAGTGTTTTTAATATAACAAATAATTTAATTTTAAAGGAGAACGGAAGATGAAACAGAAGAAATTAAATAATAAGGGATTTTCTCTGTAGAGCCCATTAGTAGTTATTGCTATTATGGCAGTACTTATTGGACTTCTTGCACCACAGTTTTATTAAGCATATTGACAGATCTAAGTATAGTACTGATATTAAGAACGGTCAGGAACTCGCAACCGTTATTCAGACACTCATTGCTGATGGCAAGATTACCGAAAAGAGTGATGGTGAGCCATTTTCTGGTAGTGGTAAAGCTTTGTAGCAGCAACGGCTAATAATCTTTTCACAGAGGCTCCAACCACATCAAGTCACTGGTAGCGGCTTCCTTTTGTTTCTTATAATAATGACGGTACTGGGGTTAAGGTTTATGTAGGAGGAAGCAAAGATGATACTTGTATATCCTGATCTGGAGAGGATATGAAAAAGGTGCAGGCAGAGAATAAGAATATTTAAAAATCTTGAAAGGAACCCATGAACTATGAAATTTTGACCTTCACCATCTATTTTGTTGTCTTCCTTCGGTATAAATCCATAGGCAGCTTCAAATGTCTGTATCTATCGTATACCTAGGGGAGAGACGGTGGTGACTACCCTCGCATTGTATGACCTGCGGTCATAAACTTCGTTGGTTCGAATTGATTCCTTTTATTTTCCTACATCTTCCCAAGAGGAAGTGTAGGAAACTGTAAGAGCTAGATATCACCTCAATACCCTATAATTGAGGGGGCTAACGGCTTGTTGTATGTACTGTATTCATTGTAAACGGATTAAATATAGAATCTATTATTTATTCTTTATTTACCCTCAGCACTGTTAGTACTTACAATTATAGATTGGAGAACTTGCATGAGATTCCAATCAGTATCAATATATATTTTGTTCTTGATGCTCTAAAGGGTGGTCTTGGATTTTTAATCATTTTCTAGGCTGCCTTTATAGGCTCAATAAGCAGCTTTCTCGTTCTATACATCAATACTAAGGGCAGGGCTATAGGAGGAGGAGATGATTTCGCTTATGGCTGCTGCCGGGCTGTTGCTTGGTCTGGCAGCTTACTGTACTTATGCGTTTTTATAGGCTGCGTACTGGGCCCATAGTTATTCATCTTATCAGGATGAGGGTTTCAGGAGCGGACAGAATGTTAGCTATGGGGCCTTATCTTCGGCAGGGTTATTTATAGCTATGCTTTGGGGAAAATTATTTTCATAAGCTGGGTATTTAAATAGTTTCTAACTTATATAATAAAACATTAATTTGGAGAATAACATATAAAACAGAGTACTTAGTATTGAAAGTGGGCAGCTCTTGTAAGAGTTCTGGAGCTGTCTTACAAAGGGAAGGAAACGAAGGTTTATAATTCATTTTCGTTTTCTACACCTGATAGTATGTTTGATGGAAATGACTCTAGAATTTGCAAACATATTAAAAGGAAGAATTGAACAAGAGGAAAATATTCTACAAGAAGAGCTGTTTTTGTTATCAATTCAAGCCGTATGGCTGTCAGGAGAAATTGTTATACCCGCTGTTAAGGAAGGCAGGATAGCTGATTGATAGCCGCCAATGCCTCAGAATACTTTCCGGTTGACCTGTCTCAATATATACTCGCAGATGAGATTATAGAGAAGTTTACAACAGAAAAACAACAAGAGACTTAGGCTTAGTATATGGCTACCTCAAGGACATTATAGAATTTTACTGAGCGTCTGGCAAGGACAGCGGCCTCGTTCTGAGGGGGATGGGCTATACCGGTAATGCATCCAAACAGATTATGCTTGGAGAGCAATATCGGAATTAGAATATTGTTAAAAATTGATGGACGCCCTCTTTTATTGACAATAATGAATGCAGCAAAATCGAACTGCAAAGGCATATTAACTACGGTATAGCAGAGGCTGTATCCATAGTATGTGAAAATGGAAATGGTGGCCGTCCTGACTTTGCGGGAGGGTTAAAAATTTTGCGACAATAATATGTTCATAAATGAGGCTGGAAAACAGCAATGATGATGGGAGGAAGGATGAATCTGTAACAGGTTCTACAAATGTAGAACACTTGGTTAAAGAAGAAATTGTCGACAGCCTTAGGCTTGTTTCAGGAAGCATATCCTGTATCTTTAGACTATTATCAGTCCAGGCGGCAGGATGCGAAAAGATAGAAAATATAAAAGTTATTGGCATTGGTGCTGAAATAGCGGGGATTTATGGATTTCCCTCACATCCGAATCTGGCATACATACAGAGAAAATGCCATTAATCAAAGGTATAAATATAACTAAAATTCAGGTGATATTGAACACCACCTTGCAGCATATTATTCCTGCCTTGAATAACACTTAAGGGCGGTAATCTTCCTCTATCAAAACAGAAAAAGGGAGAGAAAACTGCAAAGAAAGAATCTAAGCCTATCCGCGGCTCTCTTGTTCTTCCGGCGGCAGCAAGCGTATTGCTCAGATTGCAGCAGGTGTTTGGTTTCACCTTATCATATCTGACCACAATACCGCAAGAGAGGAAAATTATTTACTTACCAACCAGATTACAGACTTGTCTTACATCGAAGATGTAGAGAGGGATAACGAAAATACAAAGGCTGATTATGAGTGGATAAATGAAGCTATAAAGTCTGCAGATCTGAATAATAATGATTAAGGGCTTTTGATAGAGCAATTAGAACAAAAGATGTTGTCGAAGCATAAGAGCTCATTTCCTTAAATGCCTCTGCTGAAACAGTTTCACCCAATATAACCGCAATAATAAAGATTCTGCTGCTGATATAATTGAAAGCGCATTCGGGAATTTGACAATGTTAAAATCAGCAACATTTCTACTATTGTAGAAACAAAGGCTAAGGATGATAGAAGTGAAGTAAATTTTTCTTAGAACTTAATTATGTAACCAAATGAAGATAATGCAGCTGTGGTTGAAGGGACTTCTACTAGCCACACAGATGAAAAAGGGGAATAAGCTTTTATGTCCGTATCAGATAGAGATAAAAGAATACTAATTTTTATTTGTTGGTATACTTATATTTGTCCTTGTATTACTTCCTATTAGAGGATATATAGACGATACTGATAAAGTAAAACTGGAAATATTACACTAACTTCATGGCTTGTAGAACTTGAAGGAAAAAGGTTGAAAAAGAGGCAGAAATTAAAGCTGATACTACAAATTATAAGGCAAAAATTATAACTATTTCAAAATTTTCCGTCTTTTCTACAGACTGAAAATGAGATTATGAATATGGTTGAACTTGAAAATGAACTAAAAATTGAGATTCCATCTATTACAGTTAATGAGCCTGTAGAAGTGCAGACCTCTGTAGTACTGACAAAACCTGCTCCACAGCCGGAGGCAGGTAAAGAGAATCCTGATGAAATTGTTGTTGATCCAATAGTAAATGTCTCCTAAATACAAACCTACAGTATGTCTACCAGCATTATTTATAAGGGCGGTTACAATAATCTAAAGGAATTTTTAGATAAAAACTCACAGAGTCTCTGTGACAAAAAGAGCCTTAATACAGTGTCTTTTAACCTTGATTCAAAAACCGGCAATTTAGATGGAAATATAGTATATGATTCATATTTTCTAGAGGGCAGTGACAGACCTTATGAGGAAAATTATTACAAAAACTATAAGATGGTACAAAAATATATTTGGAACCGTAGATGCTGCAAAAGAAGATCTGAAGATGCAGGAAAACAATGAAATTACTGGAAGGCAGTGGACTTTCACTGAAGAGGGGTGAAGCTGACAAAGAGGGTGAAGCTGAATACTTAGATTATTTTATCAGAGCTGATGATATATCTGCAAAGACAATTGCCTGACTCTGATTCGGCATATTTAAGAGGAAAGGAAGTGAGAAAACTCACTATGGCAACTCAGATTAAAAACAGCTCTAATAAAAGGTTTTTCTCTTGTTGAAATCATATTGCAATTGCTATACTTCTGTGTTATTGTCCTTCCTTTAAATGCATTTGTCACCCTTCCAAGCTAAAATGTAAAATCAAAAGATAAACTAATGGCTGTGGAAAACAGCAAAAACACTCATGGAAGAGATGAGAGGATATAAGCTAAATGAGATTGCTAAGTTAGCTGAATCATCAGCCTTTTAGTAATGATGACTTCATGAAACTGGATTATGATTTCATAATAACTTTGTTCTGCTGCTGAAAAGCCTCAGACCTAATTTAACTACAGGGAAAATATGAGTTTTATCCGACGGTAAGATTATTATTATTTACAGAATATAATGCAGGATGATTATGCTGTAAATGCTCATAACAGTATCCACTTCTTCTATTTCAACCGGAAATATCAGCAAGCTACACCCATAGATACAAAGAAGGGATATATTGATAGATAACACTACTACCGCAAAAGATGTTGTAGATGTTGTTAAATCTGATGCTGCTATACTCTCAATAGGCAAGATAGTACAGGAGAATATAAGAAGAGAAACTTATATTACGGTAGGAGGACAGTGGAAATTCTAATGTACATACTGAGTTTAAGTATTTTACCGGAAATAGGCAGTTAAATATTATAAAATGATATTAAGACTGAATCAAACGATGTCTCTAAAGATGAACTTAGGAGTGTATATCTTTTCTTTGAACCTTTGATCATTCTACAATGGAAGATTGTTGTAAAGAATCCTTTTAATAAAAAGTTTAACTCTATATTGTAAAACAGGAAACTATTAGCTTAGATAATAGCAGAGCAGCTATGAGATTAAAGACGGTAATGTTAATACCATAGATAAGAGTGCTGTTAAGATATTTTACTAATATGCCTGAATCAAGTTTTACATATGGTTATACACGCAATGGAATAATTGCTGATCCGGGACTGGTAGATGTGCAGACTACTTTGATAGAAAAATAAAATCTTCTGATGAAGTAAAATAGTTTGGCAAGAGGTACGATATAGTTAAGATATTTAATTCTGATGTTGATATAAATAATATTGTAAATGCCAAACCACTTGTAACACTGACAGGAGGTATGTCCAATTGATAGAACGATAATAGAGGCTCTACCATACTAATGGTGATTTTATTGTTTGCGGGAATAGTATAATGGCTGCTATTGCACTTTGGGTATCTCTCAGAAATGTACAGATGAAGACAACTGATGCGCGAAAATTAAAGAGTTGTTTCTGTCACAGCAGAAGGAGTTCTTGAACAGATAAAAGGCCGGGTGCAGTGAAAAGGCTGAAATAGCACATAAAATGGCACTTTACTAAAGATCTTGAAAGTCTTTTGCAAAAGTATAGCAGCAGCCCTAGGTACTCCCGGAACCCTCAAGCTCCAATAGGGCTGATGAATTTAAGAAAAACTTTATTGACCCCTTTAAGGAAGGTAGTCAGCGGCAGCAATCAAAACTTTTCATAAATGTTGGACAGCATCAGTGATTTGGTAGATAAAAATCTCCCAGACAGCCCATCCCGATCCTTAAGTGCTCTTGTGACTGCATGCAAATTCAGGTAATAAACAGCACAAGAGGAGTTATTAAAGATAGCGGAGATAAGCTTGTGTTAGGAACATATCAGGGTAAGGTGATGTGAGCAGTAAGGAACAGGTGTCCGAGACAATAACTGATATTATTAATGTAGATGCTAAACCTGAATCCATTGTATCAGCGGCAGCACAGATATTTTTGAATATGCACAATAGGGAAACAGGGGGTTGGCTATTAAAGCCAGTCCCTCTTAGCGTAAACGGAAACATATATATGCAGGATTTAACAATCCAACTGAGAAATCTGCGTGTAATATCTCCTAATACAAGGGGGTTACCCTTAATGATAAGATATTTATAGCTAATGGCAAGATTACCATTGGAAACGGTGCCAAGCTTCTGCTACAGGGGGCTAAGGGAAAAGCTTTGGCTGAAAATATTGTATTAGTATAGCAGTGCCTCTAGAACCAAGCAGTGGTGCATCTCATATAGCCGATGATTTAACTCTTGGCAGGTGATGGTTCACAGGCGTAATTTCAGGTATCTACAAGGGATAAGTGGCAACGTTAAGCACCCAGCTAAGGGCTCTTCAGCGATTATTGTAAATGGTAAAAACAGCAGTATTGATATGAGAAATGCAAGAGAGGTTGTGTTATCAGCTACTCTTTCATGGGTACAGGCAATAAAAACTTCGTCTAAAACACTGATAATGGTGAGTCTGCAAACAATGCCGATATTAAGATGGGCGAATCGATTGCAGTAAAGGGCAATCAGATAGCTTATCTTATGCCGGGAGAATGATGGGAGCTGATAGTAATTCATACAGATTTAAAACATAAACTTTAACTTTGATGAGGAGTATCAAAAGTTTATTAAACGATAATGATACAAACAGGTAATCATTATACCCCTTTGTAAATACAAAAGGTTAAGTCAAACAAAAAACCGGTAAAGAAAGCCTTGAAGATTATGGTATTGATGAAACCAAAATTGAATGAAGGCCATTCTGTTTCAAAAATTTTGTACAGTCCGCAACCGGTATCTCGGCTGACGGTCTTGTGTATTTTTATGTAAACCTTCTCAGGACATGGCCGGAAAAGTATTTTTATGATTATTATAATGCAGACACATGGCAAAAGAGCTTAATAAACATACAAAAGTTCTATGCTGGCTCCATAAAAAGTGATTTTGCTACTAATATAAGAACTGCCGGAAATACAGTACATTTGAATGATATTTTAACGGTTAGAGGCGGTAAAACAGGCAGTGATAAAGATTCAAAAGAAATACCTTGATGAATACAAGTCTCTTTGCACCAATCTTTCACAGATGTAGTGCAGGCCAGAGAGAAAAATGAAGTTTTTAGCAATATTATGAATACTCTGTACTTAATCAATATCTTAGTGGAAAAATGAGCTGCGTAAGCAACTGTTGGTGCTTAAGGCTATTGTTGTTGGAAGATATTATACCTATGACAATAGTTCAGGTAATGTAAAGCTGATAGTAGCTAAGGGAGATGTAACCATTAAACAGGCATTTACTGGAAGTATAATCGTAGGCGGTAAAATCATAGTTGAAGGCACGACTGGTTCAATAAGCACAGATGACAGTGGAGTAGTTAAACAGCTTCTTAGAGAACCCTCTCTACCACTGGTGGTAACGATTATCTTTATAAGATTTTTGCAAATGGTGAGATGCCCTTGTTGCGGCAAGCGGCACCGAAAATGCAAATATTTTATTTGAAGACGGAAGCGTGATGTAAGCAAAGTTTATCATCTATAGTAACTGGAAGAAAAATTAGTTAAAGGCAGGAAAAATATTGAATAATAAGGGATATTCTTTACTCGAAGTAATCATCATGGTTGCTATACTTGAGTAATTACAGATTTATAGCGACTTCATCCGACTATTTGACGGCAGAAGGGTAAAAGCCTGTGCAGACAGCATATCCTCACTACTTGAAAAGAGTAAGAAATGACTAACCAGGCAAAAGATAAAGTGTGCGCACATATATAAGGAGTCGGATAATGTTATTAAAAGCTAAGATATTGACTACAGTTAGAGACGCGAAATGATTCTGAAACCAAAAGAACTGTTGTGGAGAAATGTCAAGCAATGATAATGTAGATATATATTATTCTTCTGATATTTCCGGAAGCAATCCTGTTTTATTAGGCAATACAGAGAAATGAGTTTTAGCTTTTTGACAGGAGTTCAGGTTCAGTTAATAGCACTTATCCTTGATGTGCAGTGCACAATATTAAGAAAAGGTGATGCCATGATAAAAGATATACAGAATAACAGGTAAAGAAAGGCGTGTCGAATAAGGAAGGAGATGAGGATATGAGGAAATATTCAGATAATAAAGGATTTTTCTCTAATAGGTTAGTAAATTTCATAGCCATAATTACTGACCATCAGTGGCTCTATAGTATCTTTCCTTCTGCAGGCAGCAACTCCTATTCATCTGTCATAACTACAGCAGACTTGCAACAAGATGCTGACAACTGGTTATGAACCAGATATCTGATATTGTAATATCGATGAAAAGTCTGTGAATTTTGATACTGCTACAGATACACTGAAGTTGTTAATGAAAAGCTCCCAGAAAAATATAAGATAAGTTGGGATAAAAGTAAGAAGATCTTAAATTATGCCGAGAATTCATTAAATAGAACTTTACAAAATCCGGACTCTGTGTTGATGGCAGAAAAATATATCAGATCGATTTTATGGTAAATATTGGATAATAATAAAGTTAAAATTAGAATTAAATTTTGAGAATAACTCAAAGGCCTATGCTAAGGAAGAAACTATTACACTTAGAAAATCTAATAGTTAATCAGTAAGAAAGATTTGATTTATATGTACTTTTTAATGCCGGAAAGGAGCTTTATGAAGAAAAAGTACCAAAGCTTTTAATTGGATGCTAGCTGCTAGCATCGTTAACTATTGCTGCCGTGTCTGTTATTTTCAGGTAATCCTGTGGCTGATGCTACAGGTGCGTCTTTTTAATGGTATTAGCAATATAATTTAACAGGTGCCGCCGCCAAAACTCCATTCACTGTAGTAGAACTTGTACCTGACAAGAAAATGGCTGAGTTTACTACCTTATAGATGGTTCTAGCCTGAGAATTGGAAAGAAGAGCTTACTAAGCTGCACAGCAAAGAAGACAGAAGCAGTACATGAAGTGATCTTCATACATAGGCTCTAGTAAAATTTTCTGCTGAAGATAAAACCAAACCTCTTACATATGGTGGAATACAAAAGAAGCTTATTCCCTTTGATGATGTAAACTCTGGAAAATGAGGCCGGCTACCTTCATTTGAACTGGAAACACCTATCGAATTAACTAAGGGAGATCTGGATATAGGATGATAGAATCTCTAAGGGCAGCTTTTAAGGTCGGTGTAACTCTACCATGAGAAAATGGCGGCGATTATGATGAAAAATGTAGAAAACTATGAATTTTCAAAAGCACGACCGGTACTACAGTTAAATTTAAAGAAGGCTGATCAACTGATTTTAATAATAAAGTTATATATAAGGCTCACGAAATAGGTGATCCGCTAAACGCTGATGATTTAGTAAATCTTACCAATACCCGCTACATATATGTGAAAAACCTAAGGGAAGTTCAGGTTCTGCTGTAGAATATAGAGTTTGTACTTTCAAATCAGAATATGGATAATTATCATTTTGATTCTGAAACCCTATGACTATGCTACTTTTCTTTTGAGAAAAATTGATTCCGTAAACTTACTTCCTTTGGTGAGATGTGTATTATATAGTCGAGAATGCAGAATACAGCGATCATGAGGGAGCATGAGTATAACGGTGTTAAAGCGAAGCTAATCCTTATAAAAAGTGAATAAGGGGCAAGGGACATTTTGACGCAAAATACTACAGAGTCCTATGTTTTTGTCGCTAAGGGCCGAGGCGATAAGAAGCTTATTGAAGATGATGAAGCTGTTATTGACTATGATTTGACACTTAACAAGGTATTCTACACTGGTGGTTTTAAGAATAATAACTGGTTTGAGAATGGTGTCTTCTATTTTGAATAACGGAGAATATCTGGCTCAAAATGATCCAAATTACAATAATGATAAAATGAAATTTAAGTTGGTGAGTCTTACACCTGGAGAGCTTAATGAAGAAATTCGTAAAAATCCCGGTTTCTTATCCCAGGTTGGACTTCTTTATATTTCAGTTTCAAGTTCACTTGCAGATGAAGAACTTAAACTTATTCCGGTGGAAATGATATTGACTCTGCAGCTCTTAATAAAATCAAGGAAATCAAATCCCGAAATCTTCCTGTTATATTTGAATATGGTGAAGGAAACTCATATTCTGCTGTCAATATGAATGCTTTTGGCTAATGATATTGCAATAGCCGGAAATAGTGTTGATAAGGATAATGATCATCATTTTGTAAATAAAAGTGTTTATGTTGATTAATAAAGATAAGAAGAACAGTATGCCTGCCATTTTGACAGCTTCATAACTGCTTTCATAAAGGGTGATCAAAATAATTTTGTTGAACTTGCTGATAATCAGGGCTTTAAGGAAATTGCTGAAAGTATACTTGAAGAGAATAATATTATTAGACAGGGTATTCAGGGAACTACTGACAATACTGAGTTTTTCTAAACTTGAAATTTCAAAAGGCAAGGGCTATTGAATATATTATTAGTTTCAATCCAAAAAGAAGAAAGGCTGCGATGATGTAATTAAGGTTCTGGATATCGAACCTGCTAAGGTTGTTGGACAGAACTCTGACAACAACGCCAGCGAATAAAAGAAAAAGATTGCAGCTTGGTTTTCACCTAATATTACTGACATCAAATCTTCTTCTGTAACTATGCCAACTTCTGAGTTTATTGCAAGACTGATGACTTATCTAATTATGATATTATTTATGTCGGTCTTGACACAAGCAGCTTTAATTACAAAGATGAACCCATTATAGTAGATGAAGTTGTTCCTGCAGAAGTTAAGCTAAAGTGTTTCAGTTCAGGGGGTATGGCTGCAGAATCCGGCTCCTAAAATGCATGGAAAACCCGGTAAAGAAGAACCAAATAGAAAGATTAATCCTCAAAATGTAATAGTACAAACTCAAGGTAAAAATAAAAACATATACTGTGCCTGGTTATGTAAAACCGGGGATACGATATACCGGGATACTGGATTCCTGCAACTACTACCTCTAGACCTGCTGGAAGGAGAAGAGAGTACTGGAGCCTGGTTATACTATAGGCGGTTATACCATACCAGGATATACCAAAAGGTATTTAAAAGGTGCCAGATAATGTTGATTTTATAATGATCCAAATATGAATGGTCTTATTTACAGGTAATGTTGGAGATATTTATAAGTCACAAATGGATAGGACTCCAAATACAAGTATTCTATAAGAGCAGGTATGTTGGATACAGATTATAAAATTACGAATAATCAATACAATAATATTGAAGCCTATAGGATGCTTTGATCCAGATACTGATGGTATAAAAGATTAACTTCAAACCTGGAATGGCAGAGGGGCGATTATCATAAAAATGACAAACCTGATTTTTAAAGTTTTCCGATCAGCCGCTGAGCATATAGATTTGCAGGAAATGATATTACTAAGGAAAAATTTGACAAACCCATCACTTATATTAATGAAGGATATCCTGTTGTTTTGCTGGAAGGATTTTTAAAATGAGACAGGGTAATATTAATGAGATTGATAACAGTTCAAGAATGTATGAATTAGCTGATTATGCCCTCAGCAAATGGCAGGAATGTCATATTTGAAGGCGTTAACGGCAGTCTGGATTCTGAACATAGAAATAATCTTATCAATTATGTCAACCTGCCAAAAACCACAAATTCAGTTAAAAAGAGCAAAATTTTTGAGAATGATCCTACCAACAATAAATCTGAATATACTACAAAATTTATAACAGAACCTGCAGATAGATTTTTAAGCTTTTAAACGAAAGGTTGTGATGCAAATTTTAGAGTAAGCTCTTCATTGATGGGAATGCAGATGGTAAGTTTTTCAGCCACTCACGAAATTGTAAATAGAAAAACATTTTGCCATATATAATGGAAAGGATACTCAGACAGGGGATATTGCTTTATCTGATGATATTTGGTATAGACTGTCTTATAAATTACCGGAAAACTAGTGTAGGTGTTGTTCCTTGTAAGCTTAAGGTTGAATTAATAGATAAGGACGGCGTAGGCAGACATACCAGTATCTAGGGGTTTGGACATGTGGAAAAATCAGGAGAACGCCAAAAATAAAATCCTTCAAATTAAAAGTGCAGGACTGGTAAAAATCATTATAATCAGAAATTATTATGGTGATGAACGTTATTATAAGTTTAACAAAAAGTTTTTATTTAGCGATAATCATAAACCTACAGCCAGATCATCGTGACCGGCAGTTATAGCTGGCCTACTGTGAATAATTTTGACGATAAGCTACAAGTCCTGTATTTGACAATAATACTGATAATGTTATCAAAAAGAGTAACGAAAAATTTAGAACTCTTTTATCAATGGTTAAAGATTTTTGACATCACTGTAGACTCTAGGACTGCATCAGAATTTGCAGAAAATTATGGTACTTGGAGATATTATAATAAATCAAAAAGACCTGAGGAGTATTTTGACAGTGATAATAATTCATATGATATGATTGTTTTTAGGGTTTGCTGACTGTTATTCCATCCCAAACACAAATAATTGTCTGAGGCAGTTCAGGGATTTATAAATTCCGGCAAGCCTGTGCTCTTTACCATATTTGTGGTTCTTTTATAAATTATAGGGGAGCTTCTCCATAGGGGATATGATTTTTAATCGAATTATAAGAGGACAGGTAGGTCTTGACAGGTATGGCGTATTAAATAACTGGCCCTCACGAGTGGGGCTGTGGATACACTAAGAATGCTACTACCAGTATACCAGGAGCCAGTTACCCTACTATAGTTGCAAATAAAGGCGGAGGTGTTTTTAACTTCAGGCTACCTATTTATATTGCTGAGAAAAATTCAGAGATAGATTCAAAAGATATCGCCTATGAACCAAAGAGCAATAGAACTAAAATTGTAAGAGAGGTTCAGGGATTAGCCTATGGTACTCTTATTCAGGGAAATGCAGAAACAAATCCTGAAAAAGACAAAATGGCAAAAAGCAGTATAAGGTGTATGGTGGTTTTGGTAACAAAACGAGTTTTAGAACTACACGGGTAGAACAGGTGAATAAAGGACAAATAACTACCTATCCTTTTTAAAATTCCTGAGAATTTGGAGGTTGCAGTAACTCATAGATCAGCCATACCAGTTAGATTTAAATGAAGATGCAGATGATGATGGAGAAAGTGATCTTATAGTATGGTATACACTTGGAGGCACGGATAATGCCTTGCTTTATCTCCTAAGGATGTAAAGAAATAATTATTACATCTATACTAAGGGAAATATCACTTACTCCGGTGTTGGACATTCTCCAATAAAGAGACAACCCAGATGAGATGAAACTCTATATAAATACCCCTTGTTGCTGCATACAAAGCCGCCCTGGCAGTCTCCAACTATTAATTTTTAAGGAGAGCGGAGATATTGATTCGGCTGAAAAGAATGTATCATATATATCTTATGATGTGTCAGCGGATGGGAAAAATGGTACAATTTCTAAATAATGAAAAATGTAAGGGTTTACTTTATGCCTGACGATATTAATGATTTTGCAAAAATGTAAAGTCAAAAGAAACCAGAATCCTTGTTCGTCCGTTCAAACCTGATCTATCATTGTACAATGTATTTACTGCAAATGGAGAGAAGGTTAATCAGGGAGGTGGATAATAGAGCAGGTAATTGTTATGTCTTAAAAAAGATGCGGTATACTATTTTCGATGTACCAGTATCTTATTTACCGGAGAATACCAATAAGCTGGTTATAAATCTTCGATGCAAGGACAAGATTTGTTAAGGATTACAGAAAATCAGCAGAAAATGCTTATACATATTCTCCTAGAAGGTACTTCAACTTATCTCATCCAGAAGCGTGGATTATTTGACCTTGATTAATGAAACACTTAATATATAAGTAAAACGAAATACTCCTTTTACTTGAAATATAGTAAAGGGAGTATTTTTATTTATAAAGAATTTTTTGTTTATTTTGTATAGTAAAATGTAGAAAACTTTGTATAATTTGCTGATTACAGATTTACAAAAATATATTATAATAGTGGTCAAGGATGAAGATTATCTATTCTTACAAGATATATTATACATATTCAGATATGCTCGTATAATATTATATGCTATATCTAATTATAAGTAAAAATGCAATTTTCTAGAATATTGTAAGCAGTTCTAAGACTGACTAATTAGTTCAAAAGACCTAAATTCAGCTATTAATCCTGAATCTACAGTTCTATGTAGTTGTTGTTTTCTTAAGAAAGGAGTAAAATGGGGAAAAGGATATTTTAGAGAAAAATTACTGATGTTTAATGATGTATTTGCTGACTTTGTGAATGGAATTGTGTTTGGTGGCAGACAGATTGTTAAAGAATCTGAATTATTTGATTTACCCGGATGGAGCCATTATTTGGATGATGACAGCATACACAGGTATCAGGAAAGGGATGTTGTTAAACTTTGGAAGAAGGAGAAAGTGGTTATTTCTCTAATTGGTATAGAAAACCAGGAATTACCGGATGAAGATATGGTTTTTAGAGTGCTTTCCTATGATGGAGACATCTTATAAAACTCAGCTTACCAAAAGACAGGCTAGATCTCACAAGCTAAGAAAGTACAACTACAGATTGAAGATAAATCAGATTTAACTACGAGTTCTTACATCTACCCGGTAACAGCCTTTGTAATCTATTATGGTGAAAAAAGACTGGAACCACGAAATAACCCTATAAAAGAGTCTTAAAATAGGAGATGAACTCGATACTTTTGTGAGTGATTATAAGATTAATCTCATAGATTTGACTTACAGAAGATGATATAAATATAGTTTTAAGAAAGACTTTAAGCTTTTAGCTGATTTTTATGGTTAAGGGGCAGTAATCATAATTCTGAAACCATCGAATTAAATCATCCTGAGGAAGTGAGTGAACTTGTTTTAAAGACTAACAGGAGAAGAGTTGACCATCCCTACCAAAGATAAAAAGGAGGAGAAACAATGGAAAAATTTTTTTGAGCCAATGTTTGCGAGAGCTGAAAGCCAGAAGCTAGAGCTAAAGGAGAAGCTGAGAGAGGCAGAGCCAAAGGAGAAGCTGAAGGTGAGAGCCAAAGAGGAGAAGGCAGGCTAGAGGCAGGGGCTGAGAGGCAGGGGCTGAAGGTATAGTCGAGAGGCAGGGCTGAAGGTATAGTCGAAGGACAAGCTTTGGGTAAGGTTGAGGGTGAAAATCGCATCATTAGACTTATTAGCTTTTTAATGTCTAGAAGGCAGGAATGAGACCTGTGAAAGAAATATTGAGAATACTGAACTTAGAAATAGGTTGTGTAGAGAATATGGAATCTAAGGAAAAGTACTTGACATTATCGAACGGATGTTTTATAATTTGGAATAAAGAACATTTGTTTGAATTAAATATTAAATTAGATGCGAGGTTATTATGGCAAAGGAAACTAAAGAAAAAGTTCTAAATGTAGAGGGGATAAAAAGAAAGCACTAGAGGCTGCTATTGCACAGATAGAGAAGGATTTTGGTAAAGGCTCTATTATGAAGCTTGGTTCAGCATGGATAAGATGAATGTTGAAGTAATTCCTACCGGATGCTTAAGCCTTGATTTGGCTCTTGGACTTGGCGGCATACCTAAGGGAAGGATTATCGGAGGTATATGGTCCGGAATCAAGTGGTAAGACTACAGTGGCACTCCATATGGTTGCTGCAGTTCAAAAATCAGGTGGTATAGCGGTTTCATTGATGCTGAACATGCTTTTGATCCAGTATATGCTAAGGCCATTGGAGTCAACATAGACGAACTTTATATATCAGCAGCCTGACAGTGGCGAGCAGGCACTGAGATTACTGAAACTATGGTTAGAAGTGGAGCTGTAGATATTGTTATAGTTGACTCTGTAGCAGCTCTTGTTCCTAAAGCAGAAATAGATGGAGACATGGGAGATTCTCATGTCGGTTTTACATAGCTCGTTTAATGAGTCAGGCTCTTAGAAAACTTACTTCGTTATTAGTAAAACTAATTGTGTAGTTGTATTTATCAATCAGCTTCGTGAGAAGATAGGTGTTATGTTTGGAAGTCCTGAAACTACTACCGGTGGCAGGGCACTGAAATTCTACGCTTCTATCAGAATGGATGCAAGAAAAATCTGATGTTATAAAGCAGAGGTGGAGAAGTTGTCTGCAACAGAACCAAGATTAAGGTTGTTAAAAATAAAATAGCCCCACCATTTAAGGAAGCTCAGTTTGATATCATGTTTGGTCATGGAATAAGCCATGTACCGGTGATGTACTTGACACTGCAGTTGATGACAACATAGTGGTTAACTCAGGTGCCCTGGTTCTCTTACAACGGTGAAAAAGATTGGGCAGGGTCGGAGAAAATGTCAAAACCTTTATTTAGAAAGTAATCCTAATATATTTGATGAGATTGAGAAAAAGTTAGAGAGCTTCACTCCCAAAAGGTTTTCTCAATGTAAATACAGAAGAACCTGTTTTTAGAAAAAGATGACGATTCTGATGGGTTTGACGTGATATAAAATGATTCTAACGAATAATTATTATTTATCTATTACTCACGAAATATCATAATCAATCCGCAGATTTTTCATTAAGATATTTTACAAATCTTTAGTATGCTCCATAGTCACAGAACTAAAACAGTTTATGCTGCTATGTGGAATAAAAGATTTGATAACTATAGCCGAGATATCCGGCTATCAATTAAAATAATATAACAGGACAAGTATAATGTTTGTAAATTTATTTGAAAAACTTGGAAAGTATAAGTATACAAGGTAACAACTGATACTTTTGATATTGTATCTTTATCCATGACCTTAGAAAATATTCTATAAAAGAGGCGTAGATTTCTCAAGAGACAGTTATGAAAAGCATTAATGAAACCTAATCCCAAGAGCGAGGAAGAAATCTTTAGATTTGTTAAGCAGAGCTGACTGCTCCAGAAGCCGTGTTAAGAAAAAGAAATTAGCTTTTAAAACTATTTACCCTATGTTATTGAAGACGCAATAAATTATGTAAAGAGTTTTAATTATATCAATGATGAGCGATATGTGAAAATTATCTTAATTTTCAGAAGCAAAACAAAAAGTACCGTCGAGTTAAAGATGGAACTTATTTCAAAAAGGAATGATAACTGTGTAATTGACAACCCTGCTTGTTGATAATAAAAGTGATGAAGAGGCTATTCGCAATTTACTAAAAGAAAGTTAAAAATATTGAAGAACTGATAAGGTTAAAATATTTATGCCTATCTTTATAGAAAGGGATTTAGTCCGGAATAGATCGTTCAGAGCTTAATGATTACATCTCAAATACTTGACTTTTTATCCAAACAGTATAAAAATTTAACTGTTGTATGTATAGGTTGAATTATGCAATGATACAAGTATTAAATGTATATAATTAGATCCAAACTATGATTGCAAAGAATTTATTTACTTTTTATACGCAAAAATATCCAGCAAATATCCATATTTTAAAATTAGTGGATTGTAATGATTTTTTGGAGAATGTAGTAGCAAAGCTATAACACTCTGTATCAATGAATGTCAAATGTATTTGACATTCACATCACTATAATGATATTTAGCATAGATTTATTGTACAATGAAAATTAAATAAGGAGAGTGCTCCGGTGGAGACCAATTACCGTTACAGTTATTGCTGTCGTAATTACTGCTATGTTAGTTGCTCCTACTGTTTGGAAGATTGCGATTTCTAATCGTGTTAAAATTATGAAGCTAAGGTTGGACCAGAAGAAAAGAGCCAGGATATTATAGAGAAAGCTAATTTAGAAGCTGAGACTAAGAAACGTGAGGCCTTGTCGAAGCCAAAGAGGAAGCTCTGAAAGCTAAGAATGAGTTTGAAAGAGTAAGGAGAGAAGAGCAGAATTACAAAAAGTACAAGCGTGTTTTATCCAAAGAAGAAGCAAACAGATAGAAAAAGCTGAAGCTCTTGAAAAAGAAGTTAAACTTAAACGAGCGTGAATTAGAGTTGGATAATGATAAAAGGCTGTTGAAGAACTTCATTTCTAGCAGCTTTCTGAGCTTGAAAGGATATCGGGACTTACCTCCGAACAAGCAAAAGATCATATTTCAGACGGATTGAAGAAGATGTAAAAGCATGAAATGGCAGTTATGATTAGAACTCGAGAACCGAGCCAAAGAAGAAGCTGACAGGCTAAGGAAATAGTTATTACTGCTATTCAGCGTTGTGCTGCTGATCATATTGCAGAAGCTACAATTTCTGTTGTTCAACTTCCTAATGACGAGGATGAAAGGCAGGATTATCGGTAGGAGAGACGTGTCTAAGAACTCTTGAAACTCTTACCGGTGTAGATCTTATAATTGATGATACTCCTGAGGCGGTTGTGCTTTCTGGTTTTGATCCTGTAAGAAGAGAAGTTGCACGAATTGCACTTGAGAAAACTCATTGTTGATGGAAGAATTCATCCCGCCAGAATTGAAGAGATGGTTGAAAAGCTCAGAAAGAAGTAGAAGTTCAGATAAGAGAGAGGAGAAGCTGCGGCACTTGAATGTGGAATTCATCGATTCATCCGGAACTTATAAAACTTCTTGGCAGAAGGAAGTTTAGAACCAGTTATAGTCAAAATGTACTGGGCATTCTGTTGAGGTAGCTGAATTATCTCAATTATTTTGGCTGCTGAATGTGGTTGTGATGTAAAACTTGCCAAAAGAGCAGGACTGCTTCGCATAGATATTGGTAAATCCAGTTGATAGAGAGAACAGAAGGCTCTATCTTTCAGATTGGTGTTGAGTTATGTAAAATATAAAGAATCAGCCACAGTTACAAATGCTGTAGAGTCACACCATGGTGATGTTGAACCTACTAATTTAATATCTTGTCTTGTACAGGCTGGAGATACTATTTCAAGCTAGCTCGTCCGGAGCAAGAAGAGACTCTCAGAAACATATACCAACAGGCTTAGAACTTGAGGACATAGCTAATGAATTTGAAGGTGTTGAGAAATCTTTTTGCTATTCAGGCCCGGCAGGGAAGTAAGAGTTGTTGTTGTTCCTGACCAAGTTGCAGATTCTGATATGGTATTATTGGCTCGTAATGTGTCTAAGAAGATTGAAGCTTCTCTAGAGTATCCGTCAAAATAAAGGTAAGCATAATTCGTGAATCAAGAGCTGTCGATTACGCTAAAATAGTCCCTGTTAGCAGGGACTATTAGTACCTACAAAGTAAAATAGATGAAAAAGGAAAGAATATGAAATACATATCTTGGAAATGTAAAATGGTCTTAGAGCCTGCTTAACAAAAGGTTTTATGGATAATAAAATTGATGCTGATAGCTGGACTTCAGGAAATCAAACTCTCCGATGGGCAGATTTAGATCTTGATTTACCCAGCTATCATAAATACTGGAATTATGCTGAGAAAAAGGATATTCCGGAACTGCATTATTTACTAAAATTGAGCCTGTCAATGTGACATACGATATGAATTGAGGAACATGACTCACGAGGGCAGGATAATCACTGCTGAGTATGTGGATCATGTTGTATGTTATACGCTCTAACTCCAAAACAAGAAAGTTAGAGCGTCTTGATTATAGAATGAAATGGGAAAGACGACTTCAGGGCTTATTTAAATAAACTTAAAGAGGATAAGCCTGTTATACTTTTGCGGAGACTTAAATGTGGCACATAAAAGAAATAGATCTTAAAAATCCAAAAACTAACCATAGAAATGCAGGCTTTTACCGATGAGGAAAGAGAAAAATGACGAAACTTTTTAGATGATGGATATATTGATACTTTCTAGATATTTTTATCCTGAAATTGAAAATGTATATTCTTTGGTGGTCATATAGATTTAAGGCAAGGAAAAGAATACAGGCTGGCGTATTGATTATTTTATTACATCAGATAATTTTAAAGAAAGGCTTAAGGATGCTAAGATTCACTGGAGACTTTTTAGGAAGTGATCATTGCCCTGTAGAACTTGATTTTTGAATAAATCTTTCTTACGATTGTGGATAAAAGTATGAAAATTCCTTTTATTACTAAGAGCTAATAATTAAATATATGCCTTATATTTAGTTATTAAATGTAGCTATAGTCTTAAAAGAAAACATATACAAAATATTATTAATAATTAATGCTTATTTTATAATATTTTATAGTAGTTTCCTTTATTGCTGCAGTTCTTTTGTATAATATATGAAAAATAATTTAATTTATATCGTTTTTACTGGAAAGCAAAAAGAAATTAGTGTGTATAGTTGTATCGGTAAGAATTATCAGAAATTAAGGAGGTGGGTATATCTAAATTAACTGAAAGCAGTTAAAAATCTGCTTTTTATTGTGAGAAATACCAGATTGACATAATGGAGAAAGAATGATAAAATTTTAACAAGCTAGTTATAACAAGCTTTCTTATCCGGTTACACCGGTAAATCCGGGGTAATTTGAAGGAGATTTTCGATGGAAAAATAAGACTGTAACATCATTGACAGTGTTGAATCACTTGAGAAGGCTCTTAAGAAACTTCGTGCAGCACAGGCTGAATTTGCTACCTACTCTCAAGAACAGGTAGATAAGATATTCTTCGCTGCCGCTCAGCAGCTAACCAACAGAGACTTCCACTTGCACATATGGCTGTTGAAGAAACAGGAATGGGTATAGTTGAAGATAAGGTTATCAAAAATCACTATGCTGCAGAATATATTTATAACAAGTATAAAAACTCTAAGACCTGTGGTGTTATAGAAGAGGATAAGGAATTTGGTATAACCAGAGTTGCAGAGCCTCTGGTATACTTGCAGCAGTAATTCCTGCAAACCCAACCTACTTCAACCGCTATATTTAAGACTCTTATTGCACTTAAGACAAGAAACGGTATTATTATAAGCCCACACCCAAGGGCTAAAAATGTACAGCAGAGGCTGCAAGGGTCGCACTGCTGAGGCTGCTGTTAAAGCCGGAGCACCTGAGGTATCATTGACTGGATAGATGTACCTAGTCTTGAGATGACTAACTTAGTTATGAAAGAATGTGACTGTATACTTGCAACTGGTGGTCCTGCGATGGTTAAGAGTGCTTATTCATCAGGAAAACCTGCACTCTGGCGTAGGTGCCGGTAACACCCTGCTATTATAGATGAGTCTGCCGATATCCCTCATGATTAACTCAATCATTCACTCAAAAACCTTTGATAATGGTATGATTTTGTGCTTCTGAGCAGTCAGTTATTGTAGATGCAAGATTTACGATACAGTTAAGGCTGAGTTCAAGAGAAGAGGCTGCTACTTCCTTAAGAAGGATGAGATTGAAAAAGTCCGTAAAACAATTATTATAAACGGAGCTCTTAATGCTAAGATAGTTGGACGAAAGCTGCTACTATAGCTGAACTTGCAGGCGTTAAAGTAGATCCTGCTACAAAGATACTCTATTGGTGAGGTTACAAGTGTAGAGCTAGTGAGGAATTTGCTCACGAGAAACTTTCCCTGTACTCGCTAGGGTGTACAAATCAAAAGACTTTGCAGATGACCACTTGATAAGGCTGAGAGGCTTTGTAGCTGACGGTGGTTACGGACATACATCTTCTCTTTATGTAAATACTGTTACTGAAAGAGAAAAGATTGCTGGAATTTGGCGAGCTGCATGAAGACCTGCCGTGTACTTGTAAATACACCTGCTTCTCAGGGGTGGTATTGGTATCCACAGCTTTATGCTCACTCCATCACTTACGCTTGGCTGTGGTTCTGGAGGCAACTCTGTTTCTGAAAATGTTGGAATCAAGCAGTTGTTAAATATCAAGAATGTAGCTGAGAGGAGAGAAAAATGCTTTTAGTTTAGAGCACCTGAAAAAGGTTTATTTCAAAAAGGGATGTCTTCCTGTTGCTCTTGAAGAGTTAAGAGATGTAATGGATAAGAAGAAAGTCTTCATCGTAACAGATACCTTCCTTTTCCAGAATGGTATATACAAAGCCAATTACAGATAAGTTAGATCAGTTAGGAATATTACACCAGACCTTCTGATGTCGCCCCTGATCCTACACATAACCTCAGCTAAAAAGGGTGCAGAACTTATGAGAAGTTTCGTCCTGACTGCATTTATCGCTATTGGTGGTGGTTCAGCTATGGATGGGCAAAGATTTATGTGGGTACTCTATGAGCATATCCTGAAGTAGACTTCTGATATGGCTATGCTGATGGATATTAGAAAGAGAGCTACACCTTCCCTAAGATGGTGAGAAGGCTTACTTTTATAGCTGTTCCCACATCTGCAGGTACAGGTTCAGAGGTTACCCTTTTTGCGGTTATTACTGATGAAGTTACCGGAAATAAGTATCCTCTCTGCAGATTATGAACTTCTTCCAAACATGGCTATAACACTAGATGTTGATATGATGATGAATGCTCCAAAGGACTTACTTCATCTTTCAGGTATAGATGTTGCTCACATAACCTTGAGGCACTTGCATCAGTTGTGGCAAACGAGACTTCTAAGATGGTATTGCAAAACAGTCCTTACAGATGTTGTTTGAGTATCTTCCAAGGGCTTACGATAATGGACCAAATGATCCTGAGGCAAGGGAAAAGGTTGGTCATGCTGCTTGTATGGCAGGTATGGCGTTTGCAAATGCTTTCCTTGGCATAATGCACCTATATGGCACATAAACTCGTGTGCTTTCCATCATATACCACGCGGTATATGCAAACATATGATGGAGCAGTTATCCCGTTTCAACGCTCTCAGAAGTACCTACAAAGATGGGAACCTTCCACAGTACAGTATCCAGACTCAGAGGAAGTATGCAGTTGCAGAAGCTCTTGGTCTCAAAGGTATGATGCTGACAGTGTTGAGAAACCTATTGCAGGCATCAGAGAACTTCTAGGTTAAGATTGGCATTAAGAGAAGTATCAAGGATTACGGAATTAAGGAAGAAGATTTCGCTACCTTGATGATATGACGGAGAAAGCATTTGATGATCAGTGTACAGGCTGCAAACCCAAGATATCCACTTATATGAAATGAAGTAGATGTATCTCAATGCTTACTATAGTAATAACAACGAAACAGTTTAATGTAAATGGGGAGGTTTTTGTTATGAAAGTTGAAAATATTCTTGTAAAGCGTCCTGGCAAAACAGTTTTACAGAGATGGTAATAAGGTAATTAAGTTGTTTGATGCTCAGTATTCAATGGCTGACATTCTCAATGAGGCTCTTAACCAGGCAAGAGTTTATGGAAACAGGTCTTAATATACCTAAATTACATAGGGGTTACTGAAATTGATGGAAAAACTGCCATTGTACTCGATTATATCGAAGGTAAAGACTTTTGAGCATATAATGAATGAACATCCTGAAAAGATGGATGAATTTCTTGACAGATTTATAGCTATACAGGCTGATGTACATTCAAGAAAAGCTCCTATGCTTAATAGACAGTACGATAAGTTTTAGTAAGAAAATTACAGATTCCAGCTTCGATACACAACCAGATATGATTTACATTCAAGACTTGATGCTATGAAGCGTCATAGACAAGCTCCGCCATAGCGATGCAACCTCAAGTAATATTATCATTACTGCTAATGATGATGTTTACATAGTTTGATCTGCACACGCAACCCAGGGTAATGCTTCTCTAGATGTTGCAAGAACCTACTTACTTTTCTACCGAAGCGGAAGAGAAGAGCTTGCTGATAAGTATCTCAATCTTTTCAGAAAGAACTGATACAGCCAAGCAGTATGTCCAGAAGTGGCTTCCTATTGTTGCTGCGTCACAGTCTGTAAAAGGGAAATAAAGAAGAGGTTGGCCTTCTTAGCCGTTGGGTAAATGTTGTTGATTATGATGTAAAATATTTTTAATTTTTAGGCAGTGCCTTTTGGTACTGCCTCTTTTCATGTTGAAGAAAAATGTTATAATATAAATGCATACTAAAAATATATGACATATTCTGTTACTGCTTATACTAAAAATAATTAGTATAATAATGAGATAAATTATAGGAGAGCCGCTATGGGAAAAGATTACCAACATACACAGACGGATAACAGGTTCTTAAATATTTATGAACTTGATAATATCATAAATCAGGTAGAAAAGGCAAGTATTTTGTTGCTTCAGGGCAAAAAGACATAGACAGCTTTAAAAAATCACTACAGGAAGAATAATCCTGATGGTGTTATCATTTATGCACTTGCCGGATAAGGATAAGGTGGTGCTTGATTAGACAATACAGATATCCTATCAATGATTATATTTATGAATTTCCGGCAGGCCTTGTAGAAAGAAGGGGAAGATTTTTAGAGAAGCAGCCTCAGGGAAATATTTGAAGAAACAGGAATGGAATTTATCCTGCCCCTGCACCTGATGGCTATGACAGACCATTCTACTAGCAATTGGTATGACAGATGAATCCTGTTCTACTGTATTTGGATATTGCAAGGAGAGCCCTGTAATGAACATCAAGGAAGACAGTGAAGAAATTGAGGTAATTTTAGCTGATAAATCTGAGGTTAAGGATATTAAAAGAGGAAAAAGGCAGCAATTATGACAGCATATATGCTAATGCACTTTATTAAAGATGAAGAACCTTTCGAGTTCTTAAAGGAGGAGTAATTTGAGCGTTTTTGAAATACTTCGACCTGTGTATGGTAGGTCCATCAAGTTCGTATACAGCAGGCGCCTGCAGGATAGGTCTTATTACAGCAAAAACTTTTTAGGCGAAAAGGCCTAGCTAAGGCTGAGAAATTATACTCTCCGGTTCATTTGCAGCTACCGGTAAGGGAGACATGGAACAGATAAAGCAATTGTTGCCGGGCTTTTAGGTTTTGAACCGGATGATATGAGAATACCTGATAGTTTTGAATTAGCCGAAGCTTTGGAGGCGATTTTGAAATTAAGCATAATGAAGTCAAGGATGCCCATCCAAACACTGCAATACTACTGCTATTGGTGAAAAAGGCAGACAGGTATGTGTACAGGCTGCCTCATATGGGCGGTGGACGAATTAAAGTAAAATACAGATAGATGGAATTGAGGTAAATTTTTCAGGCGTCTTACCTACACTTATAGTTAATATATTGATGAACCGGGACATCGTAGCCGCCGTTACCGGGACTCTGTCAAGAAGTGGTTTTTAATATAGCCAATATGCAGCTTTATCGTAACAAAGGGGCGGCACTGCAGTAATGATAGTTGAAATGGATCATGTCACCTGAACTTATTAAAGAGGTTGAAAACCCGAAAGGAGTGCTTAGAGTTACCTATGTATGATTCTTTGAGGAAATTGTATCAGTCTCGTGAAAATGAAAATATTTCTTTCCCTGACTTAATTATAAGAGAAGATACGTGCTGACGCTGATATTACAGTGGAAGAAGAAGTCAGTAAGATGAATGTCATCATGGCAGGCAATATTAAATGGAGCAAGAAATTATGATCCAAATCTCAAGTCAAGGAGTGGACTTGTAGGAGGAGACAGGTTTAACTTTCAGACCTACAGGAAACTCATACTACTATCTGCGGTGATTATATGGGCAGAGTTATACAGGCAGCTATAGAAACTTCTGAGTCAATGCCCGTGCATAAGAGAGAATAGTGGCAGCCCTACTGCCGGTTCCTGTGAGTACTCCCTGCTGTTTTTAGTTCCATTTTATGATGAATATAAGATTTCTGATGACGAGATGGTAAAAGTCCCTTTTTCGTTGCAGCCAGTAGAGTGAAGTTATTTGCAAAAGAGAGCTTCAATTTCAGGTGCAGAAGGTGGGTGTCAGGCTGAAATGGTACCGCTGCCGCAATGGGAGCCGCTGCCCTTGTATATCTAAAAGGAGGCTCTCCACGCAGATGATAACAGCTGCCGACATGAGCTATTCAAAAATCTTTTAGGACTTGTCTGCGATCCGTGGCCGGACTTGTTGAAGTTCCCTGTGTAAAAAGAAATGTACATGGGTGCTGTAAATGCCTGTTCTCAGCTGATGTAGCTCTGGCAGGTATAACAGTGAGAATACCGCCTGACCAAATTATAGAATGCTATGAAGGATGTAGAGACAGCCTTAATTCCGGAGTTTAAGGAAACCGCAAGAGGGAGGACTTGCCATCACTCCTGAAGGAATAAAAATGAAGAACTTGTCAGGTAGCTTGATACCTGATTAAAATAGTGGTAGAATAATCTTTAGATTATATATTTCCAAATATATATATATGGATAAAGGATGGATAATGGGCAAATACGCAATTGAAGTTGAAAAAGTAGGAATGAAATTTAATATGAGTCTCCGAAAAAGTTGATGATCTTAAAGACTATGTAATTAAATTGTTAAAAAAGCAGCTTAGTACAAAGAGTTCTGGGCATTAAAAGATATTTCCTTTTAAAATAGGAGACAGGGTAGGTTTGGTCGGTCTTAATGGAGCCGGCAAAAAGTACACTTCTAAAGGTTATTTCTAGGAGTATTAAAGCCAACAGAAGGAAGGTGAAGATATCGGGGAATATTGCACCTTTGTTGGAACTTGGTGCGGATTTAATAAACAGTAGTACAGGGGCTGAAAACATATATCTTTATGGAGCAATGTTAGGCCACTCCAAAGCATTCTTAAATGAAAAATATCAAGAAATTGTGGATTTTTCAGAACTTGGAGACTTTATAAATGTACCTGTTGAAAAACTATTCTCTTCATAGGCATGAAAATCCCGGCTTCTTGGTTTTTGCACCAAACGACAGTTGAGACCTGATATTGATTCTAGATGAGTACTTTTCTGTAAGGAGATCGTCAGAATTTAGAGTACTAACAGCAAAATTAAGTCTATGATTCCGAAACGATGTTACCGTACTGCTGTCTCTCATTCAGGTGAACAGGTACTGGATCTTTGTAATAAAGCTATTCTTTTAGAGAAGGGACACCTTGCAGCTGACTTGAGAAACTTCTGAGGAAATAGCAGAACTATCATCAAATAATAAATTGAGCTGAAAATAATAATACAGAGGTAATATATATGATAGTTAAAAGATAAAAGTGAGGCTTAATGTCTAAAATGGCAATATTTGAAAAGTCAAAATCAGGGTAAGGCTGTACTTAAGGACATTAAGCTTTTTGAGATCCGATCATATAGGGTGGGCTTTATTAAAATAACAGGTGCAAGGGTCACAGTTTTCTGGATGTGCCTATGATTTTGATACTCTATTGTTTTATACAATCTTGGGTACCTTATTAAAAACGCTACAAGTCTTGATTACAAAACACCTCGGCTTCAAAATTTTAGGCGCTTACCTGATTAGTTTATGGTAATATATTTGGTATTTACATATTCCGTATATAGCTGCGTTATTTGGCAAACAAGAGTTTACAAAATATGAAACAAATTATTGTTAAAGCTTGAACACGCATGTATGATGAGAGGGAGTCAGAGAGGACATTAAATGATTCAGCTGCTTTTAATAAGAACCCAAAGTAATAAGAATGTAGTTACAAAATATAATTCTACGGTAACTAATTTTCAGGTTTCATGCAGCCTTCATTACATTTGCCCCAATAAGTGGGAGATTTAGGGTTATACTGAGAAACTTACCGGAATTCCTCAGTTATAGTTTTATTATCAGCTATATCTGCTTTCCTACAACCGAGGTCACTGTGTTTCTGCTTTAAAGCCACCATAGCTTTATGATTGCTGCACATATATTCTGCTTTCAATGTTTCTGCATCATTTATAATATTATTATTATTGCTATACTTTGATCTATGTTAATTAGATTTGCCCTCGGATTACAGTGCTTACTTGTCACGCAGTACCGGGTACTTTCATTTTTCCATCTGGAAGCTCACACCAATGGCTGTAGGACTCTGCGGGAGTCCTATTTCAATATTTGCTACTAGTACCGGGAATTTTGGTTTCACAACACTTTTCAATATTATTAAGGAAGCTCGTCAAAATGTCTTCTAGGCAGCGCAAGGATGAGAAGATAATCTCTCAGACCCATGTGTTTTGTCTTAAAATCTTTAATTGAAAATAAACTATGATACTGATGTGATAGCTGCTGCAATAGGGTGTATTTTTCGCTACCCACATATATGCAGACGGCATTGCTGTTTCCAGTGCATATGTTTTAGGGATAATAGTCGAGATGATGGCTAATTTAATTATAATGATGGTTGGTGGACTGATGTTTGAAATAAAGATTGATGTTCTGCAATGGGTTTTATACGAGACTTTATTGTCCTGGGAGGATTGGCTGCTTATAGTACAATTCTTTAATTACCTAATAGATTACAGTTCGTTGAGCATTTGCAGTTTGATGATGACGATTATTTTTGCTAATGTAACAGCAGTGCCAAAACTTCTCTTAAGTTGCATCCCTCGAATCTCAATATTTTAGTAATTAATGGTAATGAAGACGCAGGAGAAGGAATAAGTGTTCAAATGGAAACAATAATAGAAAACAATAAGCGATTATTTTACCTGGCAAACACCTTTACCGGCATTTAATCTGACAGATGTATTAGAAATACTTATTTTAGCCTTTATAATTTAAGGTAATATTATAAAATGGATAAAATACACCAGAGCTGGACTTTATTTAAAGCTTGTTAGTATTGCTTTGTCTCTTTTCTATGTTTCGCAGGCAATAATGCAGTTTGATGTGACCTTTGTGGATACTCAGAAACACACCGCTGAGCGTAGGCATATTGCCTTAGTTTATTCTTTTCCAGCCGGAGCTTTGCAGAGCACTGAGGATCTTTTGGCAGAAGAAACCTATTTCCAAAATTTAAGTAGTTTGTCTGAGTCTGGTGGTAAGCAATAGGGTTTCTGACGGGACGATAGAAGAACTTATCAAAGCTTCTTTTGAGCTTGCAAGAAATAAAACCGGAGCACTGTTGTAATTACTGAAAATTCAGAGTCTTATTGAGTATGAAAAGAGCGGCATACCGGTTGATGCACTGGTTAGCAGCCAATTGCTCATCAATATATTTGAACAATACGCCCCTTCGATGACGGGAGCGGGTTATTAAGTGAAGAGGGTGACAGGATAGTATCACCAACCTGTTATCTGCCGCTCTCTGCCAATATGTCGCTTAGCAAAGAACTTGGAACCAGGCATGGGGCTGCGGTTGGCGTCAGTGAGGTAACAGACAGCCTGACAATTGTAGTTTCCTGGAAGAGACAGGTAAAGGTTTCACTTGCCAAAGATGCAGAAAATTAATAAGAAATGTAGATGCGGAAAACTTTATCCGAACTGGTTAAATTCCAAAAATTAGATCCTGCTAATGAAACAAAATTCTACAAAATGGCAGAAGGTTAAAAACATCTGCTCTCGCAATATTAGACGGGATGGAGATGAGTTAGTTAGGAAAAAGCTGTTTACTGAAAATATAAGGTAGCTTTAAGCTTGGCTCGGTAGCAGAGTATAGCAATTATACCATGGATGAGATTTGTATACACCTATGATCACCAGCGCAACCACCAATTTGGCATTAGGAGCAGACATTACAAATGGTGACTCTATAGCTTCTTCCGGTAAAGTGTGTGAAGTTATAGAAGGTGATACTATGCTCCACTATAGAGGTAAAGGCAAATGCAAGAGTCTTATCCAGAACCCAGCGAAAACTGATCGTACAGAAAGCTCACTGCAGATGTATCCAAATTATCACCTACGATCATGCCAATATTGATGTAGTTTGCAGCTCAAGTCTGATAATGTCGAAAATAACTATAGTGGGAAGTGCCAAGCTTTTCTTTGCTGTTAAGCTTGAGGACCTTGTCACCATACAATTCTCTGTAACTGTGAGAAAATCCGGTGAGGCTAAGTCTGGGTACAATTAAGTGTCGGAGGAAGCTATTGCAAAAGCCTAATCTTATTACGGTTAGCGGAGGTAAGACATCTGTTGATATCTAGTGATGGTAAGGTAAGCTGATATTGACGGAGCGAATGCTTCCTTTAATTTAGACTGGCACTCCAATATGCACAGATTCGGATGGTGGAAATGAGATTACTACAGGAGGCCTTAAATTTTCTCTGATAATCCTGTAAGTATTGCCGTCAATGTATATAAGACAAAGACCGTTTCTATCGTTGTAGCAGAATCATCGCGAGCCTTCGTATAAGGGTTATTCAGTACAAGAAGACATTGATTATGAACCTCGGGCAGTTACAGTAGCAGGAGCTGATAAATTACTTTCAAAATTAACTGCAATAATCTGCGCCACTCAAATATAGAGGGATTACGGATGAGAAGCTTCCATCAATCTCTCTGACTATATAGAAGAAGGAATATATCTGGTGAACAAAGATGTTGTTAATAATGAAAATGCTAGAGTGTGTAATATAGTCCGCCTTGGTACCAAAGTTATAGTTGAGATACTTCCTTCTGATATCAGCTTAAATAATAAATCTGATAGTATTTAACCATGAGATTTACTCTCGGTTCTGAAAAATTACTGTTACACTTAGCGGCTTATCCGATAAGCTAAAATAATGAAAAACAGATGTTGAACCATATATTGACTTATCTAACATTAGAGAAGCCGGAGACTATTCTTATGTTGTATGAAATTTAAGGATATTGATGGCGTGAAAACTCAAGAAAGTACATAAGCAGTTGCTAATAAAAGTTACGGATATTGGTACAATTCAGGTCTACAGTTTCGCAAAGTGCTATAGATATTTCCCACTTCTTCTGCGGCAAAAGTAAAGAAGAGTATGATAATGATAAAGTTGCACCGCTGGTGAATCTGATAAAATGATCGACATCAGATTTAGAGAATACGAATGAGCACGATTAGATGAAAGTTTTCAACAAATGTAATAAAGAGAATTTTAAAAGTTCAGATTTTAATATTTGGAACTCGTGAAGAAGGATATTAAACCAAAATACAGGCGTTCCTATTCTGGGCGTACTTCCTGGACCCTGCTTGAACCGCTTTTAACAAATGATAGTACTTACCATTGTTTTCTCAGGTAAGTGGAAAAAGCGACAGATCTTTTCCCTATCTATGTACCTCTTTCAGGCGGGCTGTATAGCTTTCTTCTCTTCCGCACAAAGGCCGCACTGCAAGTCCATAAGAAGTAATGCTTCAATAATTAAGAAAGTATATGTCTCCTAAATACATATACCCATTTTCTACAATTATAGCAAACTACCTCCATATTTTTGGTTTCACTTTCTGTCTTGGTTATAGTTTCCTTGTTTTGGGGAGTATATCCGACCAAACACATATATTTGCAGCTCTAATTCCTCTTTGTAACCTCTCTTTTATTTAAGGACTATAGGAATAGGAATGGCACTTGCGACTCATGTGCATGTTTCTTTAGGGATTTAGGAGTATCTGGGAAGTCATGCTTTATGCTGATAATGTATTCTTCTGCCATATTCTACAATCCTAAGAAGGTTATTAAAGCTTATAGCTATGGATAGATAATTCAGTATAATCCTGTTTATGCTTGTATAAACAATTTTAGAAACGTACTATTTATGGAAGCCTCCCATCGATAAATGGAGTTTATATTATTCTGTTACAACTGCACTTCCAGCGGGCGATAATAGGACTCTTCGTAGCCCTATACAGGATAAATTTATACTAAATATTTAGGTGTGATTAACTTATGAATATAAAAAGAATCCTACTCTAAGTGCCTTGTTTGCCCTAAACTATAGATTAGTCTGCTTTCCATTAAAAAGCTTTGTATTCGTCAGTAATGGCTACATGATGGTTCACCAAAGGCTGGAAAACATTAAGGCTTTACTGACCAACTATAAGGAGCAAAAAGGTAAATATCAATTTTATTATATAGCTAAGGAGGAGAGGAAAGCCTTTTTCCATCTCCTCTTTGTGATCTCCCTTCATTATGAGCAGGCAGCAGATAATTCTTATGGATAGTAAAGCATTTGCGCCAGTGTCATATTTTAAAATACGAAGAGAAACTTGCTGTACTACAACTGTGGCATGGAACAGGCAGTATCAAAAATTTGGTCGGGACAGTAATACCGGCAGAGTTAAAGCTAACTGAGATAAAACAGCAATATAGACTATCTTTTGTTAATTCTGATTTACTTGTAGAAGAGTACGCAGCTGCTTTTGGCATTGATAGGAACAAGGTTTACGCCACAGGACTGCCTAGAACTGATTGGCTCTTAAAATTTATAAATGATAATGATAAATCTCAAAAACAAAATGAAAATTAAAATAAAATATCAATGGCATATAATATTAGTTTTTAAGTGGTAAAAATAATCTTATATGCTCCCTACACTAGGGATGATGAAGTAAATAATCCCACAAAGCTTCCTTATTGATATATAAAAAGCTGTTATCTAAACTGGATGATGACTCAATCAATATTTTTAAAGACTTCATCCTTTGCTAAGCATGGCTTTAGCCACAAGCTATTTCAGATAGAGTTGTAAATGTTTCAGATTATTCAGATTTGAATGAACTGATGGCTGTATCAGAATGGACTGATAACACGAGTTATTCTTCATTGATTTTCGATTACTGTGTCCCAGACGAGGCCTAAGTGTACTTCTTTAAGCTGATGACATAGTTGGATTTTTGGTTTGAATGGAAGAGGATTTTATTTGAGACTATAATAAAAGACCCGCCGGGCATTATAACTGAGTGACAGAAGAAGAACTTGAGAGATATAAGTATCTAAAGACCCAGTTGCAGGGTGAAAGTGAAAAATCAAATTACGTAGAAGAGAGAATTTGTATGTTATAAATGGTTAAGATGGCAACTCAGCCATAAAGAGTTTGTATGGACAATTGTAGAATAGGATAGAAGTGCTGTTACTAAAGAAAATATTCCCGGCAACAGCACCTATATCATACTACCAAGAGAATTTTAATTAAACTTAATAAGCATTTTATTAATAAACCGCTGAGTAAGAAAAGTATCTTAAAATCAAGTCCAAGTGGACCACTCTATGTAATACAGGGTCACAGTCATATCTCTTTCTAATGGAAGTATCTCCTCTAAATCCATTTACCTGAGCCCAACCGGTTATACCCGGCCTCACCTGATGTTTTACATTGGTAACGAGACTTCTTTCTTGAAATTTTTCTACAAAGAAAGGGCGCTCAGGTCTTGGACCCACTCAAACTCATCATCGCTCACCTTTAGACATGCGTTAAAAACCTGAGGAAGTTCATCTATACTGGTTTTTCTTATAAATCCACCCTATCTTGAAGTTACCCTTGGATCATTTTTAGTAGTCCAGGCTTTCTCTGCAATCGCATCCTGAAGTTTCTATAGAACGATTTATACATATTAAATTCTTTATTGTGAAGTCCTACTCTTATTTGTTTAAAAATCAGAGGCCCACATGGTGATGTAAGTTTTATTAGTATACTGACTATCAGCATAGGAAGGCCACACCAGCAGCATACATACTGCACCAAATAAATCTACAATGCGCTTAATAAATTTATTAAACGAATTGCTGGTGAGGTACATTTCTCTAATATTGATTACAGGTAATCCATCAATATCCTCTGTATGTGCAGTAGTTGGAATTACATTATTATAATCCGGCACAAACTGGTAAAAGTGTGAACTCCGCTTTTCTCACAAATTTTGCAACTATCTGTTCCAATTTATTATAATCTTTCAAAGCCTAAAGAGTATATGGCTCTTTCGTCTAAATTATGGGTACTGCACATGGCTTTCGAAGTTCTGGAAATAGATAGCTCCAAAACCTTCCATGTTTCTTGGTATTCTGAACCTCTTGCTTTTACCACATCATCCAGAACTCCTTGGCCATCCCATATCCCCATTGTGGATTTGATGATGAATCTCATCTATATATAGCTTTCTGCTGCTGAACCATAAGCCCACTATCAGCATACATGCTTTTGAATTCAAAATCCCTCTCCTTGCAAGCATGGAAGTAATTTTCTCCAAGAAGAAACAGAAATGTCCATCCACATTTACCCCATAAAATATCAGTATAAAAGAACGTGAAAGTATCTCTTTCCTTTAATATGTAAGCAAAACCGGAAATGTAATAACAGCTATCGTATGTTGCCTTATCTCCACATTTTCCAAATCTTAGCCTGATTTGACGCATGGGAGAATAAACTCCCGAAGCCAGATATGAATAAAGCATATAGGCAGCAGATATATTAAAAACCTCATGTAGTGTATAAGCGGCCACCACATTTGCTTAATAGTCTCGGTGGAAATATTTCAAATTTTATAAGCCAGGCATATACAAGATAAAATTGTTATAAGCATGCTTCGCATGAGATTAGTATAAACTCTTGTTAAGTATTTTTGGTTTCTCTAATCATCATCTATGGTGCTACCTAATAGTTACCGCTATTATTATAGTACATTTTTACATAATTTTCTACAGACACAAAGAATTCAGCTAGCAACATGATAAAATATTCACAATTATGGTGTGCATATGAAACTAAAAAGTTAAGCACTTACTCGTTTCTTATACGAAGAAAAGGATAAAACATGGATGAGAGACAAAATAATGGTACAAATAAGGCATTAATAGTACTTGTGTGCTGATTTTCTGCATGATAATTGCAGGAATGATGAGGTTTTGCACAACACGGCACTATGCGCACTTTGAAGCAGAAACAGCTCGTTACAGATGGACTTAACGGACAAGGCAGATCATTCTGACAACAGTGAGCGGCTCTAATAAAAGTTACACAGAAACAAAAGAAAGCGTAAAACTCTAGTACGTACTTATTCAAAAACTGGCGGAAGAGAGGTCTGCTGATTTATCTGATGTAGTCGATGCATGCTATGCCATCTCTTGTAGCTATAACTACAGAGGGTGAAGAGAGTATTATGAGCTGGTTTGGAAGACAAACAAGAAAAACTAAGGATATGGGTTCAGTGATTGTTGATAAAGACGCCAAAAGCTGGTTTTATAACAAACCATCAATCATGTAATTGATGGTGCTACACATTTAGCAGTAGCTGATGCAGCACAGCCAAAGGTAAACTAAAGTGAAGAGCAGCCTATACAGACTTAGCCCTATAGAAGTAAGGCTTTCCGAGCTTAAGAAAACCAACCAGATAAAGGTAAAAGTGGCTAAAATAGGGAGCTCTGATAAGTTAAAAGTAGGACAGATGGCTAAGTGGCTACAGGAAATGCCCTAGGCTGTGGACAACTCTCTGACTGTCGGATATATAAGTGCAAAAGACAGGGTAGTCACAGTTAACGATATTACAATGAAACTCCTTTCAGACGGATGCCGCTTATTAATCCCGGAAATTCAGGTGGAGCACCTTTTAAATCTCTCAATGGGGAAGTAGTGGGTATTAATTCACCAAAATTTTCCAGATAGAGCTGTAGAAAGGGTATGGCTGTGCTATCCACATTGCGACAGTAAAACCCTCTTATAAGTGAACTCAAAACTGCGATCTTGCTGATAAAGAGAGAGGTTATTTAGGAAGAGTGTTATAAAGAAATAGATGATGCGCATGAGGCTTTCAATATGCCTTATGGACTATATATTTCAGATGTAGCTGAAAAGAGTTGTGGTGCAGGCGAGGCCTTATTAAAAGGTGATATAATTGCAGCACTAAATGATAATGAGACCTTGAAATCAGACGCTATTAACTCTATAATTTTAGGTAAGCGTGAAAAGGTGATAGATTAAGGTAACATTTTACAGGTATGAAAAATGGTGGACACATATAAAAGCATGTGATGTTACGTTACACTTGCTGAAAAACCTGGAGTTAATAAATTAGATTTTGGAGGTCCTTGATTAAAGAATTTGAGTTATTTTGCAATCTCTGCCACTTTGGTTTTAGAGGCAGTGTTAAAAGAGAGAAATTATAAACCTTGGTTATGGGGTGACTGAAGTTTGACGATGGAAGGGTTTCATTTAAGGGCAGTGCAGAAGCTATGTCGCAAGATGTAATGTATTTCTTAGAACCACTGAAAGAGTGCTGCTAAGGTTGGCAGTTTCAAGGCTGTTACCTTTGATGAGACTCTTTGAAAAAGACAAGTCACCCCTTTGGGAAAGATTTCATTCCCAAGGATGGTAAGTTTTGGGGTGAAAAAGGCATCTTCAATAAAGAGCAGGCTCTTTCTTTCTCCCTCTGATATTCAAAGAATGAGTAAAGAAAGCTACAGTTGACAGGTTATCCGGCAAATATAATCTCTCTTAGATTTCCTGAGAGATGGAAGTGAGTATCCAATTAGAAATTTACTATTTTAAAAGATAGAGGTTACTCGTTGGACTTGATACTTCCGGAGAGTCTCTTCACAAAAGAGGATATAGAAAGCTTTACCGTAAAAGCTCCTATCACGAAACATTGGCAGCTGCACTCATCAGCCTTACCTGTGGAAGAAGACAGGCTTCTAATAGATCCTTTCTGTGGAAGCGGCACTATACCCATTGGAAGCAGCTTATGATAGGGACTTAATGTTTGCAACCAGGCAGAGAGAGTTCCAGGCGACGGCTTGGGATAACATCCTTCCCGCCTAAAAGCCTCATTTAAGGAAGCTAAAAAGAGGCAGAGAATCTTATAGACAGAGAAACCAAAACTTTCTATCCCGTGGTTATGATCTTTAGATTCTTCAGCCCTTGATGCACCAAAGAGGCAATCTTTGCTTGCAGGACCTGAGGAAATATTCATTTTCAGCAGGAGACATGAGAGGAATATAAGCAGCGCAAAAAGTATGGTTTTGTTGGTTACCAACCCGCCATATGGCGAAAGACTTGAGGAAAAGATGCTGTGCCCGAACTTTATAAAGAAATGGGGAAGAGCTTTCTTCAAAACTTGATGAATGGTCATAGTACATTATTACAGGCTTTTGAAGATGTTCCCAAATATTTTGGAAGAAAGCCTGATAAAATAGAAAGATAGTATGAACGGTGGCATGATGAAGACATATTTTCTACTCATATCAGGGGCAAAACCTGGAGACAAAATTGACTGATTAACCCATAATATCATTTTGCTTGAAAACTATATATTATTGCTGCATAATAGATATGTTGGTTATTATTAGCAGATTCTAAAAATCAGCCTAAATGTTTTGGAGTAATTTGAAATGAACTCAAATGGTAGAGCTTGGAGGAAAATGGCGGCAGCCAGTGTTTCATTTTATGACAGTGGCTCTCGATTGTTTTCCCCTATTTTTCGGGACAGAAAGGTTGAAAAGAATAACTCTTTGGAACAGTTCTGATAGCAAGCTGCAGTAACCATACCCGGCACTATCTTGAGACTAAAAATAAAGCTGCTGCAAGCTTCAGGCGGCTTTGAGATGGTTCCAGGTCAAATTTTGTATTTGATAGGGATAAAATGCCTGATAATTATGTAGTTATGCAAAACAGGATAAAGAAAATCAACTTGCAGTATGATGATACAGATGAATATAATTATAGAACCGTATATCTGGACATAGAAATAAAATCACATTTTATAATTCTTCTTCAGTTAAAAAGATATTTCAAATCAAGGGAATTTAATGGCGAACCTGAAAAATGATATTTCCGCCTTATCAGAATGCATTTTTAAATGGATCCTGGAAGTATCTGGTGAGACAAAGAAGCTGACATGAGTTGAAAATGGCAGTGAAAAAGCAACAAGTAAGTGATGATCCTATCATAAATATGTTTAAAATATTAAATGAAAAATACATCTCTTTACAAGGTTAGCCACACTTACTTAATAAGTTATATATTCCTGAACTATTTGAAGACGATGATAATTAGCCATATTTCTCTCAAAAACAAGGATGTATATAATAAGATATTATCAGTGACGTAGGTCATAGCGGAAAAGAGATGCAGGTACCTCTCAGTGGTGACAGCCGGACATTTGAAAAAGGATACCGCTCTGGCTTTTGGTTTGAAATTAAAGAGAATTTGCACAAATCGACAGAATGTGGATATCAAGGTGTATTTTACCAGAACAAAGGGATACCTTCCTATATAGAAGAACCAGGGTTGATTTAGCAAATGGATTGGAGCTGATTTCTTTTTGAGTATACACAATAGCCAACTATATACTGTAGAGAGCCGGTCCTATTAATTTTAATGAGGTCAGAGGCAGTGAGGAAATACACTATAATGATTAAAATACAAAGGTTAGCTCTAAAAGATTTCCAACATTAATATTAGATGGGATCATAACCAATTCATACAAAAGAAACGAGGTGTAGTTGAAGGCAGCGGATATTATGTTTTGGGACATACCACCATCGCCTCTGGCCCTTTGTAGAAATTGGATATTTGACAAATAAAAATGACTTAAAATAATTTTAGAAACAGTGAGACTGGCCAAACAGGAAGCTGACTGTTTTCACAGCTGTAGTTCAAGGCTTTCAAGGAGAAATGAGGAATAATGGATAGTTTTTGCCACAGCAAATGACGTAAAGTTAAGGGAAATTAAAAGAAATACTCTAAGGATTTCCTATTGAAGTAGTAATCAATAGAAAGAAATGAATATTTCCTATAGATATAGAGGAAAATGGTGCTGATTTTGAAGAAAATTCTCTTATTAAAGCAAGAGCCCTTGCAAAGCCTTACATAGGAATTCCGGCTCTTGCAGATGACTCAGGCCCTGAGATAGATTATCAAATAGGTGAGCCTGGAATATATTCAGCAAGATATCTTGGAAGAGATAGCAGACTATGATTATAAGAACAATTATATTATAGCTTAGTCAGGCAAAGGGAAAAGAGAGAAGCCAGATTTGTGTGTGATTTCTTTGGTTTTGCCTGATGGCGAGAAATTTAATGAAAAGTAATGGAAGGACTCATTGGCTATGAACAAAGGGGGCGGTAATGGTTTTGGCTATGATCCAATTTTTATTTACCTGAATATGGCGGGACTTCTGCTGAACTTTCTCCTGATGAGGAAGAATAAAATAAGCCACCAGGAAAGGCATTGCAGGCTGCGAGAGGGCTCATTTTAGACTCGTTTAATATTTAAATATTTAGTTATATGGAAAGAGGTTATTTAGTGAATATAAAGTGTTAAAATCTTTGAATTATTTGTTGAAAATTCAACTCTTGAAAGATAGGACTAAGGGTCAGAGGTGATTATGATCCTAAGGTAAGAAAAGCCCTATGGTAACCGTAATCTTTTTGACAACGGTCAGGAAAACCGCAAATTTCAATGCCTATACAGGCATATTATCCAAGTGAAGATTTAAAACTTTCGACTTTTTGTGCAGGATATTCTTATCTTTTTGAATAGTGTTTTTCAAGAGTCTGATGCAGAAAAATAAGGATGAGCCTTGAAAATATCATATGGTGATAACCTATTTGTAGGTCCTGTAATGACTGAATCAAGTGATTTGCTTATCTATGGTTCAGAATTCTACAATATAGGCTTTGGTACATCAGGATATAGTGGATTAAGCCTACAAATTGAACAGGAAACAGTATTAAAAATAATATCATTTGTGCCTGTCAAGGCTTTGTAAATCTGTCTTTGGAGCCTTGTTCTGATTATAACCGCAATAGCTCTTTTCCATTATTTGTAATTGAAGCCCGCTTAATGTGCTCAGTGTTAAGTCTGCAGAAATAACATCGGTCTTATGAGAATTCTTTTTACCATAAAATGGAGAGTTAGTGGTATAATTAGAAAGAATTTAAGTTTCATTATGTAAAAGATTGCCTTGCTAAATTGGGTTTTGATCTCTTTAGCTGTTTTCAAAGTTAGAAGAACAGAATAGTGTTTATTTCAAATATGAGATGGTATCAGCGGCAACTATGAATATATGTATGACAAATTGATAGGTAATAGGGAACTTGATATCAGAACTGTCTTTGTGTACGGCCGAAGGTTATTTTTACCTGCTTTAAGTAGTACGGATATTATATGTGGCTACCGCAAAAGTGCTTTTAGTAGATGATTATATAGAACTTATTTATAAAGATTCCCCGAAGAAGAAGATAACTATCTCATTCAGGTTTGTAGCATACTGCCGGTGCATTTTAAGACCTTTGACCAGCAGACTCAGAAGACCCGGTGGAGCAGAAGCAGCAGAATAATGCCCATAGAAACTATGATTTTTGTACAGTTAGTTCTTCTACAGAAATCTGCCAAATACTCTGCAGGAAGGCTTTCGGCTTTCACTTGAAAAGGTTGTTCCCTACAGGTGTGCAAAGGGCACTGATATCTTCTTTAATGTGAGGAATATAAGGGAAAAGGCACGAAATGAAATCTACAGTAGCATGTCCTCAGTTTTGAAGGGTAAAAATGTGATTCTGCTCCCTACTTTCAGAGGTAATGGTAGTCTGGATATTATCCCACTGAAAACCGTTTCGATTTTATAAAATTATATGAGCATTTACAGGAGACTATGCAATATAATGAGCTTATCACCCTTTTACGCTGAATAGCAGGGTAAGAGATTCCTGCTGAATACGAAGGAAAATCATTGATATTATTGATAATGAAAGTTAAATGAACTTTTATTCATTACTGATATGCCTGTGGATTATTCTTCTGTGTGGTATTTGAGGCGAGTCTCTTGACATTCCTATGTTATTTTATTCTTTTGACTTACAGGAACTATATTGCAACAAGAGGATTTTATTACCTGAATACGACTCCTTTGTGCCTGGTAAGATAGTCTACAATATGGATTCGCTCATTGAAGCCATAGACAAGAAGGACTGAGCGGAAGATGAATGCTTTCAAGCACAAGTTCTTTGATGAGTTAGGCAGCAAGGCAGGGCAGAGGTAGCCAATTTAATAGTTAGTTTACTTGATAAATAGGAGGTTATTATGGTATTTGCAGTTATTTGTGCGGAGTGGTACTTGACATGCAGAATGGGAAATGTAAAAGCCAAAAGCAGTATCTAAATATGGCGACCTATTCCTTCTTCAAATGAAAGTTTGTTGTAAATGACAGTTTGAAGATTATAGTCCCTAGTTCTGACTGGATAAGCTATGCAAGGATATAATCAACAAACATCTTAAAAGTGAAAAGGTTGAGGTTATGGCGGGCGGCAGCGATAGAAATTTAATATTATGAATGCCATTAACACATAGAAGAGGAGTTAAGTCTTGATGATGATACCATCATTGTGACCCTCGATAAGTTAGGCCTTTTGTTACACATAGAATAATTATGGATAATATAAAGGCTGCTGTTAAGGAAGATGAGTGCCACCTGTGATACAGTTATCCCTCTGCGGATACAATAGTGAGAGAGAAGCATAGACGGAAAAAGATAACCTTCAGTATTCCTGACCGCTCTAAAGTGTACCAGGGACAGACACCTCAGAGCTTTAGGGCAAACGGCAAGAACTTTATTTATCCTTACTGCTGAGGAGAAGGCTATGCCTGAATGCTAAGTTTATCTGCTTAAGGGCGAGGCCGTACATCTTGTGAGTGGAGAGGTATTTAATATCAAGATTACCTATCAACAACGGGTTAACAATGTTTGAAACTTTGATTAATACAGACAGGGGTAAAATATACTAAATACCGTATATAGATTAGTTGCACCCAGGAGATTTGAGGTTGCATTTCGGATATTAAGGTTATTTAAAAAGATAATCAGGTCATGATAAGATACAGTTCTCTCTATCTGTCATACCGACCAGAGATATTATCAGGGGCTACGTCTGCAGCCATACTGAACAAAAACTTTGCCTGTAACTAATCATAGTCTATAGGTGTAGTCGTTTAAGTCCTGTTCAGACAGGGTTAAAGTGAGCGACAAAGGTGGTTATGATACCCAATACACCTGTTGAAAAAGATGAGTACATAGCTGAAAACACAGGAGCTCTAAGTTTAGGGGCAAGTGGTTTCGATGGTTATGCGGAACTTGGTAGCCCTTGATGCAGACAGGGTTGTTAAGCTTCCTGAGAGTATTGACAATCATCTTGGCTGCTTTCGTTAGTTAATAGTGTAGTGTGCATTCAATTCTTAGATTTAAAATTTTTTCACATAGTAGAAGAATAATATTGCTATCTTTGGAGTTGATTTAGGCTTTGTACAGGTATTTTCTTAAAGTCGATGTTACCTGAGTCAAAACTTTCTATTTTGGAGTAAATGAAGATAAACACAAGCTTTTCATTTGCAGAAAATATTCTAATGTAATGATGAATTAAAAATATAAGCTTTGACCATGCTTTTGAATGTGTTGGCAGTGGCGAAGCGGACAGGCTATTGAACAAATTGACTTTATTAATCCTGGAAAGACTATTTCACTTCTTGGTGTTTCCAGAATATCATCGAACAATAATGCCAGAATGGTACTTGAAAGGGATTAAGGCTTTATGGAAGCAAGTAGGCGTGAAAGATTTTAAAATGACAGTCCAATATATTAAACGAAAATCCTTGGATGGTAAATTATCTAAGCAATATAATCAATAATATTGTTCCAGTTAGATATACCTGACATAGATCAGGCATTTGAGAGCGATATACAAAAGCCCGGCGGAAACCATAATGGAATGGACAAGTAATTTTACATACACAGCATATATGGATGAGGGGGGATGTAGTTTTGAATGTTTTGAGATAAGCATACTTAAGTTGAATATAACTGAAACTACTTTAAACAGATGTTAAGTAACCGGAGATTATAAGCCTGATGTTAGAAATCCCATTGTTACTATTGTTTTATATCGGGAAATAAATACTAGAAGGCTTCAATTCCTATAAGCTTACCTTCCTGAAACAAATGTGAAGAGATTTTTCATTCTGGCAGGATACTATTATTCTAAAGATTTATGTAATGACTGTAATAAACCTGAAAATATTGAAGCTAAAATTAGGTTTACCTATGGTAATGATGTATTTACGGATATAGTTTTAGAAAAATCAGATGAACTAAAAATTTTTTCTTCAAAAGAATATTTAGTATCACTGTCTCAAAATAAACTGAATAAACTTAATAAGGACGACCGATGATAAAAAACTTGGCAAATGGGATTTTAAACATTTTTAAATGGAATAATGGTTTCATTTGTGTGGGGTTTTGTACTCTTTATCTTGACTGTCTTTCTCATCTTACCTGTTTTACTATAGAGCTGCCTTGAAACTATGGGGCTTATGCACTGCCTCCCAAAAAATATAACAAAATAATGAGGATTATAGAACATATCAGATGGCGGGCTGAGATAGTTATGGATAAAAAGATAGGGCTTAGCACCTTTAAGAATTTTATGAGCCGCTTGGTTTTTATCTATTTAAGTTTTTCAGCCTCAAAAAAAATAGGGTTGCTTTTATATCAAACCGTAGGAATAGTATAAGTGGTAACTATGATATTTATTCAGAACTAATTAAAAAATAAACATATTGAAATAAAAACTGTGCTTGATACAAAAGGAGTCTAATATCCTGCTTTAAGTATGGAATTACTACCTTGCAACTTCTAAAGTTATCTTAATTGATGATTACATTCGTTCAGTTTATGAAATAAAAATCGTAATGATAACTATCTTTTACAAGTAGCTTGTCTTATATGGAGCCTTTAAGACCTTTGGTTTAGCAGGCAAAAATAAGGATGGCTGCTGGTCTCAGGATAATACGTTCACATAGAACTTATAATTACTGTCTGGTTAGCTCAAAGAGGTGTGTCTAAATATTGTGGAGCCTTTGGTATGAATATAGACAATGTCATTTCTACAGGCATACCAAGAACTATTTTTTTGATGAAACTTTCTAAGATGGATGTTAGAGAAAATATACTCCTGTATCCTACTGACTAAAGATAAAGTAATTCTTTTTGCACCTACCTTTAGAGGCTTAAGTAAAAGGAGGTAATTATCCTCATTACCGTTTGATTATAAAAGATATTTGGTGGTTTGGTGATGAATATTACGAATAATAATTAAACATCATCCTCATCAAATAATAAACTTGTGCTAGCTGATGAATATAAGGATAAGGTGCTTGATTTATCAACAAACGAGGAGTTAAATGAACTTTTGTTTTATAACTGATATTCTTATCTGAATTATTCATCGGTAATATTTACAAACGACCCTCTTAAACATCCACATATTTGTTTTATTCCTTTGACTTAGATGAATATATTTCTTCAGAGTTTTATTATGAATGTAGACTTCATTCCAGGAAAACTTGAAAGCATGAATGAAATCGTACTGCTAATATTTCAATTGGTGACTTTGAAGAAAATAAAATAAAAACTTTAGAAAATTTCTTTGACTACTTTGATGGAAAATCCGGTAGAAGAGTATGTGAGTTTATAAATCAGCTTATTGCGAATAAAACTTAAATCTTTATCAAATGCTTGACTTTATGAACGAATAATTATATACTACTGTTATAGTAAAAATGTTAGACAAGAGTAGTATAGATTGAGTGGGGAGTGTATTATGAGCGAACTGAGATTGCTGAAGAGTGAACTTAACATTATGGAACTTTTATGGTCAAATAAGAGCTTGCAGCTAAGATATTTCTAATTTATAAAAGAAGAAATATATTGTGGTTGGGAAAAAACTACTACTTATACAGTTATTAAGCGTTTGATTGATAAAGGTGCTGCTTAGCAAGAACAGATCCTGTGGTTTCATCTGTAGTGCCTTGGTAACTCAGCGTTCAGTTCGAGAGATTGAAACCAAAAGATTGATGTAACCAGTTTTATAATGGATCGCCTACAGACATTTATTGAGCGGTATCTTAAAACCAAGTTCTTTCAGCCGGAACATTGCTGAACTGCAAAAACTTGCTAAAACTTCCAGCAGAAAGTTCTAAGCAAATTTGTTGATTAAAATGTTTAATTAATAAAGCAATAGAAGAAGTGTCACAAGAGGAATTACCTATTGGCACTCTTTAATTTCTCTATATAATGGTGGCCGATAAAACTATGAACTTCCGGAAATAACTGTTCAAATACATAGTATACACCTGTTTTTCATCAAAGCAGGAATATAAACACAGCTGTCTTCAGAGCCTCCATCCCAGGCCTGTCTTTTAGCTGAAGTTTTCCTAAATTTAATGTTATCACTTATGAGTTGTCTCTAAATCCTTTCTGTATGGATTTCAATAAAATTTTCATGTATTCCTTTTCATCATCTACCCAGTTCCTGTGTAATAATACTTCAAATCAAAGAAACTGCCAGCAGTGTCCAGCCTTATCGAACAATTATATAAAATCTATTTCCTTCACCAAGCCAATTTATATCCTCATACTGTTCAATAACCTTACTGCTTTTAGGAAGATCTATCTGCCAATTATTATAAAATATGTGACGGATTGTGTGTAACATAATTTCTCCCATGCAGAGGTATAGTACAAACTAAAACAAGGCTAAAACCAATAATATTATTTCTCTAAAATAATATTTAACTGTAGAAATATCAAGTATTTCAAAACCGCTATGTGTTTTATTCTCAAAACCATCACCTACTTGTACATGCAGCTGTTAAAACAAGTTTAACGAAAACAGCGGACAACTAAATTATACATTATTATAATATAATAACAAGTATTTATTAAGAAATTTAGGTTGAAATTATACATATCAAATTCCAAATCATCTTTACATTTTTCGATAAACGAGCAAAATGTACACATACATCTGATTTTATCTTATCTGAAAATACTCCTAAAATTGAATGTATTCTTACAAGACAACATATAATCATCCATCATATTACATTTTTGTTTTTCTCCTACATCAGAGAAAAAATTAATGAAAATGATATCTTAATTCTTGTAATTTTAATAATATAAATTCATTTTTTTAATCATTTGTTTATAAACAACAAAGTGAACCATCAAAATCTTCAGTATAAAATGTATACTATCATCATATTTCTATACAACTTTTTAATCTCCTTTTCGTTAATTTCTTTTCTTAGGTTTATATTTAATTTTCAATGTGCTTACTCTTTCTTATCTAAAATAATTATATCACAAATGATGATATTGTTACAAAGATCAATATGTTAAGATAATTTGTTTACTAACATATTATAATACAGACTTAGTAATATGTTGGGAAAGTGAAAATGAAGAAAATCAAAGATTTACCATTAAAAGAACAATATAAGCGTATAAATGAAAAACACAAGCTCAAATATGACAGATGCAGGAGTAGCACTACCCAAAGGACACACACAAAATTACCGCAAAAGGTGAATCAGTAAACGGATTAATTAATAAATTAGTATGGATTGAAGAAAACTATAATGAGGGAAGAATAATATAGCTTTATAAAATCCAGATCTTTGATTCAGAATACTCATAACAACCACTGAAAGAAATAGCATATTACATGCAGTCACAAGGTGAAATAAACACTTCGTGCCCTTGACTCACAGTACTATGCTTTTACACTAATACTAATCTTTTACAGCAATTTACTGCAATTTACAATACCAAAATTTCTGCAGAAATTTTAATGATATACTATCAACATTCTTGGTATCCTTGGATTTTTCGCTATGGAAAACCATCATAGCAGATCCAATTTCGATGGGTGTAAACACGCCTGCCTGTAAGTTCTAGTAAATGACTAAATTATAAACTCAAATAAACTTTAAGTAAGATAAAATTCATATTAGTCTCATTGATTCCTGAGTTAACATTGCTAACTCAACCATTGTCAAGGGGTAAATATATGCTCTGATACCTCGCAGCACCTCTATGACACGGTTTTATGTGCAGTTACCGCTTCGGCGAAAGAGGATATAAATTTTGGAGTTAGTGTTTCTCTTTCGCTTCTACGTAATGCACATATAAAACCGTTAGCAATTTTCTTGTCAGCAGTGTTATAATTAAGAGATCTGGCTCTTGAGGATATTTATATTATTTACCCTTATTTCTAAACTTAAAAACTTTCGACTTGAGCGAGATGGCATTTCATTTGGATTTATAGTTGCTCTAAGGCTTAATATTTCTTGCTCACTCATCATATCATTCTCTTCTACTGATAAGCATACCAACATGTTAGCAAGTGTATCATATGCTGAAAATCTTATTTAATATCAAAAGCCAGTTCTATAAAGTGAGTCTAAAAGAAGTCAAATCCTGTTGTATTTTCAACCCTCATCCGCACTATATACATTTTGAATTAAAAACCTCCACACTACACAGCAGCTCTTTGTAAATAGTACGCATCACTGCATCAGTTATTTTAAATTTTTGAGAACTATATAATATATTAATATGATAATGCCGTGAAGTAATAAGTGTATTTAAAATAGTTTGCGTCAATAATGAGTTTTAAAACGCTCTAGAATTTAATTGGCTAGAAGCTTCATCAATGATAACAAACACAACTGTTCTTGTATAATTATCAATATCAATATTATTATAGGCACAAGAACAACCTTGGAGAAAGGCTCACTAATGGTCTCGTAAGGCACACTAAAAAGCTTTCTACATTACTCTATTATATGAACTTTTTGTTTAACAAAACAATTCGAAACTCCTGTCATACCCTCTTTATTATTATACCTATAAAATATAGTTTACAAACATAATGCACTATTGATAAAGTTTTACCACCTCCAAAATGTGCGGAATAACAATCTAACTTGCCAGCTTCCATTATACTGTTTTATACTTTAAAATAATAATAAAAATCTACAAATGCATAATATAGTAGTTTAATTGGATGAAAAGTTACACTCTAACTGGTATAAACAAAATAAAAAGTAAAAATATAAACCTATAAATACAAAATATACTTCAGCTACATTGCACCACCTAAGTAACTACCAAATCAAAGCTATCAAATAATAGCCATAAGGATAGAAAATAATATCCCAACAAAACACATCTGGAGTCATATCCATTGAACTCCCTAACACAAATTTAACAATAAATTGTTCCATATCCTTTCATTAAAAATCTCGAGAATCGACCACGCTATCGTTGATACTACAGCAATATAAATAAAAATTGTATACATTATATAAGTTGTATTATCAGCAACTCATCTTTAAATTACTATATAAAACAGCTGAATTTGACGAAATTCTTGTAACAGCAATACGTAACC